>Ga0302325_10001068_pt1 | contig 71714 bp, 70 predicted proteins | sample Palsa_T0_2_FD_201948 | JGI IMG/M metagenome (GOLD analysis project Ga0302325, IMG submission 201948) | Peat permafrost microbial communities from Stordalen Mire near Abisko, Sweden - Palsa_T0_2 | ecosystem: Environmental > Terrestrial > Soil > Palsa > Peat permafrost | place: Sweden: Abisko...
GCGACGAGTCTATCGTCCGCCAGTGCGTCATCGACGCCGTCCGCGCCGCGCTTGAACCGGAAACGGCTGGCTTGCGTCCCGTTCAGAATGAAGGCTGGCCGCGATCGGAGCCGCGTGCGTTCGTGCCGCCATCGGACCACGCGCCGACACCATCTGGTGTAGTGGCCGCTGTCCGCAGCGGCCAAGCCGTATCCACAAGTTCAGCGGCACCGACTGCCGCTGGGGACAGCGGCCTCTACAGTGGTCAGGCGGAATTTACAGATACCGGCACGCCGCAGCCAGCCGAAGTCCGCACCGAGGAAGGTTCCTGGCGAATTCTCGGGGTGATCGGCCAGCTCTACGTGCTGATCGAATCACCCGAAGGACTCGTCTTGATGGACCAGCACGCCGCCCACGAACGCGTGTTGTTTGAGAAGATGCTGAAGGAACTCGAAACCGATTCAGCCCCCGCGCAAAAACTCCTGCTGCCGCTCACACTCGAACTCGATGCCCGCGACTCTGCCTTTCTCCACGCCAATCAGAAGACACTGCACAAGCTGGGCATCGGCGTGAGCGAATTCGGCGAGAAGACATTTCTGATCGATGCCCTGCCGCCGTATTTTTCGACGGCAAACCTGGCGCAGACGTTCCGCAATATCATCGATGAATTGCGGCAAACGGGTGAGGAAGTCCACGCCCGGCGGTTGAGCGAGGACAAGATCGCCACGACCGTCTGCCGTCACGCCGTGAAAGCCCACGATCCGCTGCGCGGCGAGGAATTGCGCGCATTGCTGCAGCAACTTCATCAGTGCGAGCTGCCCTACACCTGTCCGCATGGCCGTCCGACCCTGATCCAGATGTCCTACGCGGAGCTGGAGAAGAAATTCGGGAGGAAGGTGTGAGCGCTAACTGTCCGCGCTGCGCGAAACCGTCGATGGTCATCGCGGCGATTCAGATCAATCAGTGTGATCCAAGAAGCTTTCGCGCGGCTTGAATATCAACGGTGATTTGCTTCCGGAGTGCCTCGACGGAGTCAAACTTCTGCTCGTCGCGCAGTTTCTGCAAGAAACAGACCTCGACATCCTGCGCGTAAACGTCTCGCGCAAAATCCAGGATATGAACCTCCAGCACGCGGCGTGGCTCCGCTCCCGTAAACGTGGGGCGCACCCCAATGTTGACCACGCCCCCGAACTGCTCGGCGCCAATGACCACGCGCACGGCGTACACGCCATCGGGCGGCAACAGTTCGTTGTGCGGGTTGAGATTGGCCGTCGGAAAACCCAATTCGCGTCCGCGATGGTCACCCGGTTCAACGGTACCGAGGATCGAGAACGGCCGCCCGAGCATCGTGCCGGCGCGATCGAGCCGGCCGTTCAACACATGCTGTCGAATCGCCGTCGAACTGACCATCTCATCGCCCAGCATGACTGACGGAATCTCCTTGGCGATATAACCGTATCGGGGGGCGAGTGCCGTCATCAATCGCACGTCACCCGCGCGGTCGTGACCGAAACGGAAGCGGGTGCCGACACAAATCTCCTGAAGCTGGTCCGTTTGACGGGCAACCGTGTCGATAAACTGCTCCGCGGGCGTGAGGGAGAAGGGCTTGTCGAACGTGAGCAGCAGGCAGGCATCGATGCCAAGTTGCCCCATGAGCGCCAGCTTGTGCTCGGTCGAAGTCAACAATAGCGGCGCTTTCTGCGGTTGCAACACCCGCATGGGATGCGGGTCAAACGTCAACACGACTGATGTGCCACCGGCAGCTTGCGCATCGTCTCGCGCCTGCCCGATAACGCGTTGATGTCCAAGATGCACACCATCGAACACGCCGATGGCCAGGCAGATTCGGTGGGAGCGCTGCGCCAGCTCTTCAAATGTCCGAAACACCTGCATTACGCCGTGCTTGCGCCAATCAGCTTCAGGATGGGAATGATGAACGTCTTCAACTGCTCGCGCGTCTGCCCTAGGACGGCCTCCAGCGTGTGGGCTTCCTTCACATCGAAGTCACCCGATCGCGTGCGCCGCAAGTTGTGCAGGTGCGCCCCGCAGCCGAGCAGGTCACCGATATCCGAACAGAGCGTGCGCACGTACGTGCCCTTCGTGCAGGCGACGCGAAAATGGATCCGGGGTAGTTCGAGCCCCAGGATGCGCAGGTCGTAGATGTGAATGAGCCGTGGCTGGCGTTCGACCGTCTTGCCTTTGCGCGCCAGTTTGTACAACGGCGTGCCCTGGTATTTGACGGCACTGACCATGGGCGGCACCTGCTGGATATCGCCGCGAAATTTTGCAAACGCCTGATCGATGTCCTCCTCGGTAAGGGGCGGCACCGGCTTTTCGGCGATGACCTCACCGTCCGCATCCTGCGAATCGGTCGCCACGCCCAGGAGCATCGTCCCTTCGTACGCCTTGTCATCGGACATCAACCGGTCCTGCAGTTTGGTGGCCCGTTCGAGCACGAGAATCAACAGCCCCGTCGCCGCGGGATCGAGTGTCCCGCAATGGCCGACCTTCTTGAACCCGAAATGGCGTCGCACCCGGTCCACCACGTCATGCGAAGTCATTCCTGACGGTTTATCCACCAACAGAACACCATCGAACGGAGTAAGCTGGGGTTGCATGGGAATGCCTACAACTTCGCCGCTGCCAACGCTTCGCTCACGGTAGCCAGTACTCTGCGTTCCACCTCGTGCGCCTCGCCGGAGATGCGGGCGCCCGCGGCTTCGCGGTGGCCGCCGCCGCCAAAGTGTCGGGCGATCGAGTTGACATCAATTTTGGGATGCTTGGAGCGAAGACTGATTCGGAATTTGCCCGGTTCGGTCAATTCTTCGAAGAGCAGCGCCACGACGACGCCTTCGATCGCCCGGGCGTAGTCGATCAAACCCTCCGTGTCCTCACGCCGGGCGCCCGATTCCCTGAACATCTCGGTCGTGACCCAAGTGTACGCGATGCGCTTCTGATCGGCCAGCTGGAGTTGCGCCAAGACCTTTTGCAGCAGCATGAGTCGCGCGTGCGGATAGCTCTCGTACACCTGACGACAGATTTCGCCGACATTGATACCCGTATCAACCAATTCGGCCGCGGTCCGTAACGACTCAGCAGTTGTGCCGCTGTAACTGAACGAGCCCGTGTCCGTCGAAATCGCCGCAAACAGACAGGCGGCCATGTCCCGTGTTAGCTTGAACCCGCCGCGCTTGATCAGGTCGAAGGCGATCTGACCAGACGCGGGCGCTTCCGGCACGATCCAGTTGATCTCGGCAAACTTTTCATTGCTGACATGGTGGTCGATGTTGATGAAGTGCTTCCGCTTGCCGATCCGTTGGGCTGTCGAGCCGACACGCTGCCACGTGGACGTGTCGATGGCGATCACGACATCGAAATCCTTCGGTTCTGTCGGCGGGCGAGTGATGAGATCGCTGTGTGGGAGAAAACGAAATTTCCCCGGCACCTCGTCGTCATTCCACGCTTCGACGGTTTTGCCAAGGTCTCGTAGTAACAACACGAGCGCCAATTGCGAGCCGACCGCGTCGCCATCGGGCCGGTAGTGCGTGAGCACCAAAAACGTGTTCTGGCTCCGCAGTAACTCACTGATCTGTCGGCAGGGATCACTCATCGGGCTGATCGCCTTTGAGTTCGTCGAGCAGGTGCTCGATATGACTGGCGCGGGCCTCGGTCTCATCGAGAACGAAGTGTAGTCGCGGCGTGTACTTGAGAACAATGCGGCGCGCCAATTCGTGTTGGATGTGGCCGTGCCGCTGTTCGAGCACGGCGAGGGCGCGCTGCTTTTGTTCCGCCGAACCGATGACGCTCAGAAACACGCGGCCTTCCTTGAGGTCCGGGCTGATTTCGGCGGCCGTGATCGTCACAAACCCGCAATCCGTCAAATTCAACTCCAGCACGACTTCGCTGACTTCGCGTTTGACCAATTCCGAAACTCGTTCCATTCGATGGTGGCTCATGGTGACAGGGGCCCAGGTAAAGAGAAGAACAGGCAGCACGACCTGAATCATTCCGTGTTTCGTCCTCCGCGTTGGGCGGTTGCGTGATTTTGTTACAAGCTGGCTGCGACCTTCTCGACGGTGTAACACTCCAGGACGTCGCCTTCCTGGATTCCCGAAAAATTCTCCAGGCGCAGCCCGCATTCAGAGCCCGCCTTCACCTCGCGCACGTCGTCCTGGAAGTGCTTGAGGCTGGCGATGCGCCCCTCGTACTGCACGGCCTTGCGCCGCAGCAATCTGACTCGCGAACTGCGCGCAATCCGTCCATCGGTGACGGCGCAGCCCGCCACGGGCGCCCCTTTCGACAAATCGAAAATCTTGCGCACTTCGGCATGGCCAATAACCGACTCCCGGGACTCAGGCTCCAGCAGGCCTTCCATGTATTCCTCAACCTGCTCGATCAATTCGTAAATGATCGTGTACAGTTTGATCTGCACGTCCTCGTGCTTGGCCGCATCCGTGACACCGCTTTCGGCTTTTACGCGAAACCCGATGATCACCGCCTCGGACGCGCTGGCCAGCAGCACGTCATTCTCCGTGATGCTGCCGACAACCCCGTGGATAATGTCGAGTTCAATCTTGTCGCTCTTCAGCTTGCCGAGCGAATCGGCGATGGCCTCCAAAGATCCTTGCACGTCGGCTTTGAGCACGAGATGCAATTTCTTCTTCTCGCCTTCCTTGAACTGGGACATCAGGTCTTCCAGCCGGGAACCGCGCACCGGTTCCATGACGGCCCCGCGGGCCTCGAGTCCACGCTGTTCGCTCAGAGCCTTCGCTTCCTTGTCATTCTTCATGACATTGAACTCCAGCCCGGCCTCGGGCAGACCCGACAGCCCAACGATTTTAACGGGCGTCGACGGCGGGGCCTCCTTGAGGCGTTGGCCTTTGTCGCCGATAAGTGCGCGGATCTTGGCCCAGTACGGCCCGCACACCACACTATCGCCCACCCGCAGCGTCCCTTTGCGCACCAGTACGGTCGCCGTGGGGCCCATGCCGGGTTCGACCTGCGCCTCGATGACGTTCCCTTTGGCGGGCACTTTCGGGCTCGCCTTCAGTTCCATGATTTCCGCCTGCAGCAAAATCATTTCCAGCAACGTGTCGATGCCCTTTTTCGTGGTCGCGGACACTTCAACAGTGATGATGTCACCACCCCAAGACTCGGGGTTCAGCCCGTGCTCCTGCAACTGCTTTTTGACGCGGTCGGCATTGGCCGAGGGTAAATCACATTTGTTGATGGCGACAATGATCGGCACCTGCGCGGCTTTGGCGTGATTCAGAGCTTCAATGGTCTGCGGCATGATGCCGTCATCTGCGGCGACGACCAGAATCGCAATGTCCGTCACATTCGCGCCACGAGCGCGCATCTTGGTAAACGCCTCATGGCCCGGTGTATCGAGGAAGGTGATCGTCTTGCCGTCGGGGAGTGACACGACACTCGCCCCGATATGCTGCGTGATGCCGCCGCTCTCATGGGCCACCACATCTGTCTTGCGGATGGCATCGAGCAGCGACGTTTTCCCATGATCGACGTGCCCCATCACCGTGACCACGGGCGGGCGTGGCATCAAATCCGTCGCTTGTTCGCCAATTTCGAGGGGCTCAACCTTTTTGGGCGGGGCATGGACCATGCCGGCGCCACGCTCGCGCTTTTCCAACTCGAAAAGAAACCCGTGTCGCTCGCAGATTTTGCGGGCGACGTCTTCCCCGATGGTCTCGGTCAGGTTGGCAAACACGTTCAGGGTCATCAATTCCGCCAGCAATACGTGCGGTCTGGTGCCGATACGCTGGGCAAGGTCACGCACCACCACCGGTGGCTTCATTTGGATGACCTTGTTGCCCTTGTCGTCGATGACGAACGCGGGCTGGGCCGTTGTGGCCAGCGTGGGCACGGTCGGACGATGTGCCGGAGCCAATGGAGCAACCGCCCGCGGCGCCGTCGTAATCTTCACCGTCGGTTGCGGGGCCGGTGCCGCAACTGGCTTCGGCGGTGGCACGGGCGGAGGTGGAGGCGCAGGCTTTGGTGCCACGACAACCGGTGCTGGCACGGGACTCGGAGCGACTTTTGCAACGGCCGGCTTCGGTGGTTCGACGACAGTTTTTATCGGTTCCACGACCGGCGGTGGGAAAGCGACCACTGCCGCCCCATCGGTCTTCTCAGCCACGGCTGTCGCCGTTGGTGGAGCGGGGGAGGCTGGTACCTCGACAGCGGGAGGCGGTGGCGGTGGCGGAACGTAACCGTACTCCTTCTCGATCGACTCGGCGGTGATCTTATCGACGGTGCTGGAGTGGCTCTTGACGGGATAGCTCATCGTATGGAGCTTCTCGATCATGTCCTTGTTCGAGAGGCCACAGCGCTTCGCCAATTCATGCACCCGAATGCTCATGATGCCTTCTCTTCGCCCTCCGCCGGCTGGGCGGCTTCCCGCCGTTCTTGCTCCACGTTGGCGGCCTGCTGTACGGCCAACGCTTTTTCCGCTCCCAAAATATCCGTCAAATCATTCACGTGCGCTGCCAGCAACCCTTCCAGCGAATGAAAACCGCCCTTCACCAGATTTTCCGCGGTTTCCTTCTCGATGCCGGGGATCGTCGCCATTTCTTGCACGGCCCGCGCCACCTTTTCCTCGAAGCCCAGTTCGGCCGTCTCTTCCTTCTCGATCTCGATGTTCCAACTGGTGAGCTTGGCCGTCAGTCGTGCGTTCTGGCCCTTTTTTCCAATTGCGAGTGAAAGCTGATCCGGATCCACAATAATCTTCACCGAATGACGGGCTTCGTCAATGACCAGGTTTTTCAGTTTGGCAGGCGCCAGCGCATTGGTAATGAACTGGCGGACGTTGGCGTCCCAGCGGATGATGTCAATCTTTTCGCCGCTGAGTTCCCGCACGATGTTCTTCACGCGCATGCCGCGCATGCCGACGCAAGCGCCCACGGGATCAACCTTCTCATCGTGGGAGATCACGGCGATTTTGGTGCGGTATCCCGCCTCGCGGGCAATGCCCTTGATCTCGACCGTCTTATCCGCGATTTCCGACACTTCCAACTCGAACAGTTTGCGGACGAAATCGGGGTGACTGCGGGACAGGACGATCTCCGGCCCGTGCGCCGCGTTGTCGACGCTCAGGGTGAACGCGCGGATCCTGTCGCCCGGCTGATATTCCTCCGTGGGTACGCGCTCGCGGCTGGGCATGATGCCTTCGATTTTGCCCAGGTCGATGATGACATCACTGCGCTCGAAGCGGCGTACAGTGCCGGACAGGATGTCGCCCGCTCGACCCTTGAATTCCTCGAACACCATGTTCTTTTCGACCTGCCGGATGCGCTGGAGCATGGCCTGTTTCGCCGTTTGCGCGGCGATCCGCCCGAAATTCTGCGGTGTAACTTCGATTTCGATGCTCTCACCGAGCTGGACATTGGGAGAACGGCGGCGGGCGTCCGTCAGCGAGATTTCGTCGTGTTTATTGACAACGTTTTCGACGACCAACTGCTTCGCGAGGGCGCGGATGGCGCCCGTCTTACGGTCGATCTCGATGCGCAGATCGTGCGCGGGACCGACGCTTTTCTTGGACGCCTGCAGCAAAGCCTGTTCGACGGCTTCGAACAGGATTTCCCTGTCGATACCTTTTTCGCGCTGAAAATACTCCACAGCCACTATCAATTCGCCGTTCATAAGCTGTTCGTGTCCTCTGACGGCACACCCCATTCGGGGAACAAAAAAGTGGGTTCTTCACCCACTTTTTCCATGCCGCCAAAAATCTACAGACAAAATATAGGGGAATCAGCGAAGTCGGTCAAGCCCTTATCGGATCCGTGGTGTCGGGCCTGTTTTGCGACGCGGGAGGCGCCAAAGAGAGCGGAGCGAAATGTTAGGCGGGCATGTACATCATGCAGTTCGGCACACGATCGAGCTTCTGATTGAACCAATCCAGAGTCTCAACCCGCGCCCGTTTCGCCGGATTCGGGTCGTTGATGTACACGGTCGATCCATCAATCCCTGTCAACACAACGATGTGCGGAACACCGTCCCATCGCCCCGCACACCAGATCGGTCCGCAATTTCGCAAGAGGGTCTCCAATTGCTGGGACGTCAAGTTACCCGTAGGAGTCAGGACGGTTTTCAATCCCTCGGCTTGCCCCAAACGAATAAAGTCGGCCAACCCGATTCCACGATTCGGGATCCACTTGTCCGGCAGGCCCAATCGCGGACCCGGCTTTCTAAAATAGGCGACCATGCAGGCCGACGCATACCAGCATTCCATGTTCAATCTCTGTGATACCTGCGGCACATTCAGCTTCACGCTCATGTTTCCGTCACCTCATGTCGAGAGTAGTTGCCTGACACCTGAATGCCGCCATGGCGAATCCCGAATGCGCGCGCGTCATCTGCAGCGACTGGTCAGGTCGAGTGATTGTAAGGTGGTGAGAAGGGAAACATTTTAGAGTTCCGACGGCAAGCTGAAACTGACGCATGGGGCTTGTGTTGCAGCGCGAGGTGTTTACAATGCGCGGCCAATGAACCTGCCCAACAGGCTCACCATCGGACGCATTGTCCTGACGGTGTTTTTCGTCATGGCCCTGCTACTGCCGCCCCAAGGGTGGGTGCGGTCGCATTTCCCGTTCGGAAAAACGACGGCGCTGGTCATCTTCATCGTCGCCAGCCTGACGGATTGGTGGGACGGTTGGTATGCGCGCCGACATAATTTGGAAACGGTCTTCGGCGCGCTTCTCGATCCGCTCGCCGACAAAATCCTCACGACGGCCGCGTTCATCTGCTTTATCGAGCAACCCAGCTATCGGCCAGGCGTCCCGTTGGTGCAGGCGTGGATGGTGTTGGCCATCGTGGCGCGGGATTTTCTGGTGACGGGGCTGCGGCTGGTGGCAAGCCAGCAGGGCGTGGTATTGCGCGCGGAAGGACTCGGGAAACATAAAACTGCCTCGCAGATGATCGCGATCATCATCATCCTGCTTGGTTTGGCCGCCCGCGAGGACTGGGACTGCTTCGGCGCGGATCACCTCCGTTTCAACATTGCGTTTTCGCGCGTGGCGTTCACGCTGATGCTCATCACCGTCGGACTCACGGTGTTGTCAGGCATCATCTACTTCTTCAAGAACCAGGGACACGTACTCGACGATGCGTGAGCGCCTGATCAAATTCCTGGCAACGGGCTTCGGCGTTGGTTACTCGCCCGTGGCGCCGGGCACGGCCGGTTCCTTCGTCGGCGTGGGATTCTGGTGGGGGCTGAACCACGTTCACAACCCATGGCTGCACTGGCTACTGCTGGCTGTGGCGATCTTGTTTGCGGTGTGGTGCGCGGGGGAGGCGTCCGAGATCATGCATCACCCGGATCCATCCAGTGTGGTGATCGACGAAATTGTGGCAATACCGCTTGTAATGATTGGCCTGGGGACGCTCTGGTGGCACGTCGTGGTGGCCTTCGTGATGTTTCGCATATTCGATTCGTGGAAGCCGTCACCGATTCGTGAGTCGCAGGACTTTTCTGGCGGAATCGGGATCGTGGTGGACGATCTGTTGGCTGCGGTCTACGCGTGCGTCGCGACGCACGGGATCGTGTGGCTGGTCAGTTGGCTGAAGTTGAAGCACTAAGCTTGGCCAAAAACGCTTCAAGTTGCCCGGTATCGAAATTCGCGAGCACGTGACCGTCAACCACGATCGTCGGCACATACCGTTGGCCGGAAAGCTTCACCATCTCGTCATTGGCAGCCGGGTCACGACCGACGTCAATCTCTTGGAAGGGTATGCCATGTTCTGTCAGGTATTCCTTCGCATCGACGCACCAACCGCAGAAGTTGCGGGTATACAGCTTGATGTCCTTCATGATTTTTCCTTGTGCATCTCACGCTAACATCGCAAATTGGATGCCAAAAGCAACCAGTCAGTTCCGCGAATCAACCATGAAAATACTTGTCGCCGATGCCATTTCCGAGCGGGGCGTGGAGATGCTGCGCCGCAACCCCTCGTTCCAGGTGGATGTGAATACCGGTCTCAAAGAGGACCAGCTCTGCCAGATCATCGGCGAGTACGACGCGCTGATCGTTCGCAGCCAGACCAAGTTGACGAAACGGGTCATCGAAGCCGCAAAGAAACTGCGGGTGGTCGGTCGTGCGGGGGTCGGTGTCGATAACGTCGATGTCGACGCCGCCACGCGCCGCGGTGTTATCGTGATGAACACGCCCGGCGGTAATACGATTTCCACCGCCGAACACACGTTCTCCATGATGATGGCGATGGCCCGCAACATCCCACAGGCCCACATGTCCATGAAGGCGGGGAAGTGGGATCGCAAATCTTTTGAGGGCGTCGAACTCTACAACAAAACGCTCGGCGTTGTCGGCATGGGACGCATCGGCACGGAGGTGGCGCGGCGGGCCATCGCGTTCGGGATGCGCGTGCTGGCGTACGACCCATTTCTGAGCCTCAGCCGCGCGAAGGCGTTGCAGGTGGAAGTCGTCGAACTCGACGAGATTTACGCGCGCTGCGATTTTATCACCGTGCACGTACCGATGACCGATCAGACGCGTGGCATGATCAACAAGGACGCCATCGCCAAGATGAAAGATGGCGTGCGGCTGATCAATTGCGCCCGCGGCGGCATCATCAATGAGAAGGATTTGCACGACGCCATCAAAAGTGGGAAGGTCGCCGGCGCAGCGCTCGACGTGTACGAACAGGAACCACCGAAAGATGTACCGCTGGTAACATTGGATGCCGTGGTGACGACGCCGCATCTGGCGGCATCGACCGAAGAAGCGCAAGAATCGGTCAGCATCGAGGTGGCTGAGCAGATTGCCGACGTACTGGCGGGCGGTACCATCCGCAACGCGGTGAACATGCCGACCATCGACGCGAAAGCGTTGGCGGTGCTGCAACCGTACCTGACCTTTGGCGAGAAAATGGGCCGCTTGCTCGCGCAGATCGCGCCCCCACGCATTGAGCGGTTGGTCATAGAGTTTTGCGGCAAAGCCGGAGAACTGGAGAGCGGCCCCATCGGTCGTTCCGTGTTGAAGGGCTTCCTCGAAAACGCCCAGGGTGGCGATGTCAATTACGTCAACGCACCCGTCATCGCGCAGACGATGGGGATTCGCGTCGGCGAGGTGAAAAGCAGCGAGCCGATTGATTATGCGGAGTTGATCAACGTCCGCGCGTTCGTGGACGGCCAGGTCGCGAGCCTTTCCGGCACGTTCTATGGTTCCCCCAACAATCCCCGCATCGTCCGCATCAACGACATGCCCGTCGAAGTGCTCCCGACCGGCGTGCTGTTCATCATGAGCAACAAGGATCGCCCCGGCATCGTCGGCTGGATCGGCACCATTATGGGCAAACACGGCGTCAACATCGCCAGCATGTCCCTCGGCCGCGACAAAGAAGGCGGCCAGGCCCTCACCGTCCTCAACCTCGACAGCCCCCCCGGCGAAGCCGTCCTTGCCGAAATCAAAAAAGACAAAGACATCTTCGACGTGAAAGTGGCGAGGCTGTGAAGTACACGCGGTTTGAAGAACTGCCAGTGTGGCAGGCTGGCATGACGCTCGCCGAAAACATATTCAAACTTACCGAGCACAAAGCCTTCAACTACAAAGGCGATATCCGCAATCAGCTTCAGCGCGCAGCATTGTCCGTCTGCAACAACGTCGCGGAAGGCTTTGAACGCGGCACGACGCAGGAGTTACCGCATCCGGATCGGTGACTACCGTGTCTTGTACTTGGTTGACGACGAGTCAAAGGCGATTGAAATTCTTGCAGTTGGGCATCGGCGTGAAGTATACCGATGATTGTCGATGAAACTTTCTCCTGACAAAAAGCTCGCAGGCATTCTATGTCCCGTGTTTTCCATCCGCACGGAAAGTGATCTCGGCATTGGCGACACCGAGGGGGTGCATCAGATGATCGACTGGTGTCACAGGCACGGGATCAGCATGTTGCAGGTGTTGCCGATCAACGAGACGAGCGATGACAATTCGCCCTACAACGCCATCAGTTCGATGGCGCTTGATCCGACGACGATTGCGGTCTCGCCGAAGTTTCTCCCGGATTTGACGGTGGCGAGGTTTAAAGAAATCGCGACGCCGGAGCTGCTCAAGGAACTGCGCACGGGGCCGGTGAAATACACGAAGGTGAAGGAACTGAAACGCTTGCTGTTGCGCGCGGCGTTCGACACCTTCCGCGCGGAGCATTGGAACAAGAAAACAGACCGGAGCGACGGTTTCCGCGCATTTCTCGCCGAAAACGGCGACTGGATTTCCGACTACGCGATGTTCCGCGTATTGATGGAGGATTATCACAATTGGCCGACGTGGGACGAATGGCCGCTGGACCGGCAGAACCCGAAAAAGGCATGGTCGTGGTTTATGTCGCTGGGAACACCTGACCGGGACGCATACGCCGAGCGAATCCTGTTCTGCGCGTACATGCAATGGATCGCGTACGACCAGTGGATGAAGGTCAAGGAGCACGGCACGCAGAAGAACGTCTATTTGATGGGCGACATCCCGTTCGGCGTGAATCGCTACAGTTCCGACGTCTGGGGCAACCGGGCCATCTTCAACCTCGACTGGAGCGGCGGCTGCCCGCCCGAAAGAAATTTCAAGGTCGACCCATTCACCGAGAAATGGGGCCAGAACTGGGGCATCCCGTTGTACAAATGGGACGTGTCCCGCGAAAGAAAACATGACTGGTGGCGCATCCGCTGCGGCAACATCCACAAGGTGTTTCATTTATTCCGCATCGATCATGTCCTCGGCTTCTTCCGCATCTATTCGTTCCCCTGGCAACCAAAGTACAATGACAAGTTCCTGCCGATGACCGAAGAAGAGGCGGCGAAACACACCGGCGGACGCCTGCCGCACTTCCAGCCATTCGCCGACGACAAACCGGATGGCGCGAAGTTCAACCAAAAACAGGGCGAAGAATTGCTGGCGATGGTCTTGGAAGCTGCCGGTGACACTGCGGTGGTTGCCGAAGACCTCGGTGTCGTGCCCCCGTATGTTCCCATCACGCTCGATCGGTTGAAGATTCCGGGTTACAAGATCCCGCATTTTCTGCGTGAGAAAGACCACGCATTCGTGGACGGCAAGACTTACCCGCGTCTTTCACTCGCCACACCCGCAACGCACGACCACGATCCCGTCGCCAAGATGTGGCGTGAATTGTGGGAGAAGGTCGAGATGGGCAAACACGGCCAGGATCCGCACGCGCTTCATCAGTCGCAAGAAGCGTACAAGGAATTGAAACGCTGGATGAAATACTGCGGGGCTGATGACGAGGAACCGCCGCACGATTTCAACGATCATATCCACCAACTCATTCTGCGTGGCGTGCTGACTTCCAATTCATGGCTCGCCGTATTCATGATCACCGACGTGTTCGGCACCGAAGGCCGCTTCAACGTCCCCGGTGCCGTCAGCGAAGGCAACTGGTCCTACCGTCTCGACAAGACCGTGTCCGAACTCGACAACGACCCGCATCTACTCCACAAAACGCAAATGTTCGCGAAGCTCGTAAAGGAGACGCACAGGCTGCCGTGATCACCAATCGGTAAACCTGCCATCAAGGAAGCGTCGTGAGCGTTTGCTGTAGTGATGGAATCGGAACGCGCGGATCGAGCATGCGTTGGTCGTAGACGAAATCATCATTGGCGACGATGTTCCAGTGGCGACCGTGTTTTTCATTCAGTGCGGACGCGATCTCGAAGAAACTCCAACGGGTGTTCGCGTCGATCAAGTAGAGGCCGGGCTCCGCGGAAGCAAGCCACGACAGAGCACTGGCAGTATCGTGGACGAACGAGCACGCGGGAAGCCACTTGCGGCTGGCTTCAACGCGACCTGTCTCATTGGCGCGCTTCTCAAGGAGGTCGATCATATTGTTCGAGCCGGCGGCTTCCCCGATCTGCCACCCGAGACGGGCCACAATGGCATCTGCATTCGCCTTGAAGACACTCTGTTCGGCCATGAGCTTTCCGTGACCGTAGCCTTCTGCGGCATCGGGTTGGGATTCGACAGTGAAGAGTCCTTTCGCGTTGTCGGTAAATACCATCACGGTGCTGGTGAAGATGAAGCGGACGCCGAGCTGCTTGGTGAGCCACGCCAGTTCGTTAGTCCAGAAAGTGTTCACCAACCAAGATTCGTTCTGCCTGCCTGTGGAACGTGAGGGGATGGCCAAGTGGTAAAGCGCGTCCGGCTTTTCCCGTCGAACAAAATCCTCCATTGGCGGGCGCTGATCAATCGGTACAACGTTGCGGTCCCATGCAACCACTTGGTGGCCCTGTTCCCGCAAATGCCTCGCTAGGGCCGACCCAACAGTCCCACTAGCGCCGGTGACGATGGCTTTCATCGGATGGACTTGATTTGGTTTATGCTCAAATCGCCCCGAGCACTTCTTCCGCGTGGCCGGCGGGTTTGACCTTGTGGAAGATCTTCTTGATGACTCCGTCGGGGCCAATCACGACCGTGGTGCGCTCGACGCCCATGTATTTCCTGCCGTACATGGATTTTTCCTTCCACACGCCATACGTCTCGCAAATCTTGTGGTCTTCGTCAGGCACAAGCGCGAACAGAAGACTAAATTTGGTTGCGAATTTTTCATGCGACTTCACCGAGTCGGGGCTGACACCGATCACGATCGCGTCTTTCGCGACAATCTGCTTATGAGCGTCGCGTAGTTCGCATGCTTCCGTCGTACAACCGGGTGTGTCGTCCCTGGGATAGAAGTAGACGATGACGGTCTTGCCCTTGTTCGCAAGTAGTTCTTTGAATGCAGGCGCTTTATCGCCTTCGCTGAGTTCTTTCATAATTTGACTCCGATTTTTGGACAAACATTTGTGATTTCACAGTGGGTGCAATCGGGTTTGCGGGCCATGCAACGCTTTCGTCCATGCCAGATTAACAAATGGGAGAAATCGATCCAATCTTCACGGGGGACGACCTTCATCAGCGCTTGCTCGATTTTCTCCGGGGTCGTTTGCCGGGTCAACCCCATGCGCCGCGAGAGCCGCGTAACATGCGTGTCCACGACAATGCCCTCGGCCTTGCCATAGGCCACACCCAGCACAACATTGGCGGTCTTGCGGCCAATCCCGTCGAGTTGGATCAACTCGTCGAGAGTGTCGGGGACACGGCCACCGTGATTTTCCACGATGCCTCGGCAGCAATTGCGAATGGACCGCGCCTTGTTGCGGAAAAAGCCGGTGCTGCGAATCATGGCCTCCAGTTCCGCTGGTGGCGCGGCACCGAAGTCGGCGGCGGCGCGGTATTTCTTGAAAAGGGCAGGCGTGACCATGTTGACCCGCGCATCTGTGCATTGCGCGCTGAGGATCGTGGCAACCAAAAGCTGAAGCGAATTGCGATGCTGCAGCGCGCAGTGCGCATCAGGGTACGCGGCCCGCAACTGGCGCAGGATCGTCCGGCAGCGCAGCAACAATTTGCTCTTGGCAAGGGCCACGGTTGGCAGTATAGCATATCGAAAAGATGTACTCAGTTTCACCGCCGCTATTTCAATGAAGAAGAGGAGAGATCGATTATGGCCCATATTGTGGCTGAACCTTGTGTAGGCTGCAAATTCACCGATTGCGTGGAGGTGTGCCCCGTCAACTGCTTTTACGAGGTCGAAGACCGGTTGTACATTCATCCCGACGAATGCATCGATTGCACGGCGTGTGTGCCGGTGTGTCCGGTGGAAGCGATCTTCACGGAAGGGGATACCCCCGAAAAGTGGAAAAGCTTTATTGCGGAGAACCGGGACAAGGTTTCGTCCGCCACGAACATCACGGTCAAAAAAGAGCCGTTGGGCAAAGATAAGCCGGAATGCAAGCCAGGCGCCCGCAAGCCCTAGTAGCCGGCGCTATTCGCGTGCCGATTCCGGCCCGGTCTGGGGTGTCCTTGTCTTGTTGCGACCTTCGCTCTCCTCCATGGGCAGGTAGCGATAGTAGGTTTCCAGAATCAACGCTCCCAATGCAGTGGAATAGGCGGGAGTCGCCGCGAGCTCCCTTGTTTCAACAGCGCTATTCGGCGGTGGGAGCCAGCGGCCATCGTGCTGCTGGTTCTTCACCATTGTGTCACGGATTTCGCGGTTCCAGTATTGCCAGTAGGGGCCACCCGCTTGGAACATCGCTTGCGTGATGTAGTACCAGCCGTACAGGACATAATCGCCTTCGGTCTTGCGCCAGTCGGCCTTCTGTTCCCGCAAGTAATCCAACGCACCCTTGATGCGACGGTCGTTGCCATTCCCAAGAAACTGCTGGCACAACACTCCGACAGCGGTCATGGCAGGGTAACGCTCTGGCGTCTCGTACCCGAAGCCGGGCTCTTTCGTGTCGTACATGTTCCACAAATACTGGGCGGCCTTGTCCAGCACTTCGGGAGGAACCTCGAGGCCGGCGGCCTTGGCTGACTCCAGCGCCATGATCATCCATCCCGTCACCGATACGTCTGACTCGTCGGAATGCGGACGATAGCGCCATCCTCCGACTTGCAACGGGTTTGTCTTTGGCGCGGCCTGCGCCTGAATGATGGCCTGCAACGCTCGTACCAGCGCCTCTCGGAGAATGGGTGATTGCGTCATGGCGTAGCCTTCCGAGAGCGCGAGAACAACCAATCCCTGCGAGTAATCATACCCGATGGAATCTTGTGACAGGCCGGTGACGAGTCCGTCGCGGTTGACGCGCTGCGCCAGATACTCCAGTCCTTTGCTGACGGTCTGGCCGAATTCCGCCGAGTCGGGAGTCTCGCCGTGTCCCAGAAATGCCAGAATCGCCAGCGCCGCGCCCGCCGGGGGATTCTTGCCACATTTCCATGAACCGTCCGCTTCCTGATTGGCCTTCAGCCATCGCAATGCCGCCAGGACAGCATTTTCAGTTTCGGCACTGCCATGGTACTTGCCCAGATTGATGGCGCGGTGGGGGCCCATGCGTGCGCCGAAAATATTGCCACCCGGTCCTTTGATTCCAGCAAGACCAATTGCTGTATCGCCCACGCTGCCCATCGCCGTGAGGTTCACACCGACTGGCGCGCCAACGGGACGCGCGATTGCTGTCTCAGTGTCGTTCTGGACGCCGACAACTTCTGCGGCGTTCGGCTGAACCGCAGGCACGGGCGGATTCGATATATGCGCCTGGTAGGGTTCGGACAAACCCGCACCCGCCAGCGGCACGCCGCCGGGACCTTTGCCGGGAGTGCCGCCGCCACCGCCGAGATTCGGCCCCTTGTAGTCGAAATCGCGGTACACTGCATTCGGGTCTTCTGGCTGTTTTTCACGCAAGGGCGGGGGAGGGGAGACGGCCTCAAACGACGCACTGCGATATGGCTGAATCGACACGACCTTGATCAACACCAACACAGCCAGCAAGCCGGCGTGCAGCAGCAGCGCGATGACGAAATAGCGCATGATGCGCGTCTGCGCCATCGGCCACTCCCTGGGCTTGTTCGCGGTCGTGTTCATCGATTACGTTTGCTGCGGCAGTACGGGCAGCGATTCCAACTCCTTCTTCGCTTGCTCCGAGAACTGGCCCAAGGGAAACCGTCGGAGATAGGCTTGATAGGCACTGCGCGCTGCTGCGATATTCCCGAGCGCCCTGTGGCACTGTCCCGTGCGAAAGGCCGCTTCTTCACCGATTGGACCGCTCGCTTGCAGCGCCACGCGCAAATAATATGCGAGCGCAGTTTTCTTGTTTTCCTTCTCGTTGTCCTCGAACTGGAAAAAGTAGTTCCCGAGCGCGTAGGCCGCTTTGCTGGTTACGTCGCCTTCCGCCGTAGCCATGACCTTGTTAAGCAGTTTGACCCCCAGCACGCTCTGCGGATCCATCGGGCCCTTGTCACGACCCCGTGCCAAGCTAACCTCGGCGATCCCCAACTGGGCCTCAGCGAACAATGGCCCTTGCGGATTTGCAACGAGTACCTGGTTGAATGAACTCTCGGCGGCGTCCAGTTGTTCCAGGTTGAGACCGGCATTGGCCAGCCCCAATTGGGCAAACGGCAGTGTGCGCGTATCGTTCGGGTACAGCGTGACAGATTTCTGGAACGCATCACGCGCCTGTGCGAACTCTTTGCGTGTGAGTAGCGCATTGCCGATGGCGACGTAGCTGGCCGATGGCAAATGGCCCTTCTCTGGGTCGCCGAGCAATTTTGTTGACGCGGCGTATGCGCGCTGGGTGTCGTGGTCACCGAGAGCCAGTTCGATAGTGCTGGTCAAGGCGGCAATGCGGACACCGGCGCTATGCGGATACTGCGTGGTGAGTTGATCGAGCATGGCGTAGGCGTCGTCAGCCCTGTTCGAGCTTCGGTAGAGAGCGGCAATCTGGGTGATCATCGCCTGGACGGCGACGGGCTCTTTCTGAAACCTGTTGAGGAAATCCGTGCAGTCCGCAACCGCGTCGCGGACAGTTTCACGGTCATTGAGGATCGCGGCGATGTGCAACTCGGAAGCGACGGCAGCGTCGCGGAGGTTGTCCGTCAAGAGTGAGGCTGCGGCTGCGTGGCTGATGACATTGCGGTACGCAGTGATGGCCTCATCCAGCTTCTTCTCGCCTTCGAGTTGCGCGGCGATTTTGTACAGCGCGGTGCCGACGCGCGCATCATTCGGATAACGTTTCACAAAGTCGCGAAGTGCCGCCGTCATCTGGTCGGATTTCCCTTCGCTCGCATAGCAGTCAGCCATCTCGTACGCCGCGAACGGTGCCAGCTCGTTGCCAGGAAACTTGTCCACGAGTTGCTGGTACGGCGTGATCGCGGCCTCGAACTTCCCTTGGACGAACTGATTATGGCCGATCTGATACAGCGCCTCGGGGACGAGACGATGATTGGGCCAGCGGGCGACGAATTCCTGGAGCAACGCACCCGCCTTCTCGTAATTCAAGGCGTCTGTCTTGTCGACATCTTGGGCGGCGAGATACGTATACAAGTAGCCTAGTTGGAACGTGACATCGGGCATCTGTTCGTCGTTCGGAAACTTCGCGCGGATTTGTTCGTAACCCCGGATCGCGTCCGTGAGGTTGGCTCGGACTACTTTCAGGTCAGTTGCGACTTGTGATAGCTCGAAGCTGGAACGACCCATCCGAAACATGACATCGGGTGTCATTGGACTACTGGGGTAGCGCTGTAGAAACGCCGCACAGGCATCGCGGGCCTTCGCGAAATCTGTCAGGCCGAAGTAGCACGCGGTGATACGGAAGTCGGCAACCTCAATGTCTTGTGAGTTTTTGGTGGTCGCGACAAAGTTCTGGAAGCGGCTCAGCGCTTCCTGGAATTGCCCTGCGGCGAACGCTGTTTCGGCCTGGAGAAACATGCTGTCAGTTGCCAGCGTGCTCTCGGGATACTTCTTCTGGAATTCCTTTGACGTGGCTTTCGCTTCATTGAGTTGCTGCTTTTCCGCCAGCACCAGAGTGAGCGCAGCCTGAGCTTGCGGAGCGAGTGGATTGATCGAATACGTGCTCAGAAACTCACGATAAGCAGCCCCCGCCTCGTCGAGCCGTCCGAGCAACCGGTAGCACGAGGCTGTGCGAAAGAGAGCGGACGCACGAAGATCTGGGCCGGCTTCGAATTTGTTCTGGAGTTGTCTTAAATCGCTCAACCGAATCTCATACGTCGTTGAGGCGCTTCGCTGCGCGTCCAGATCGTTGATGAGTTGTTGGATTCGAACGATCGAGTTCCTCTTGGATGGCACGCAGTTGTAGAAGGTAATGGCGTCGTCGTATCGCTTGGCACCGAACATCGCCTCGCCAGCCAGGAAGAGGCCTTCGGTCGTGTGCGGATCGTTCTGCTGGGTGGCGACCTGTTCATAGACTTTGCGCGCCGCATCGTAGTCCTTCTCCGCCGTCAGGATCCGTCCCAAGAGAAGCTGGCTGGTAAGGGAAACGACGGGCTCGTCTGGGAACTCCGCGCGGGCATTTTCAATGACCTGCCTGGAAGCCTTCAGATCAGCCAACTGGAAGAGCGCCCACGCCTCGCCGAGCAAGGCCTGTGGCCGCAACTCATGCTTCGGATACATTGCCCTGAAGTCACGGCAAAGCTGGAGAGCCTTCGCGTAGTTCGCCAATGCGCGGTAGCACTCCGCCTGTTTCAGGATCGCTTCGGGGACAACAGGAGCAGCCGGATAGCTTTGGAAGAGACGGTCGAACACGGCGATGGCTTGCGGATACTTCTGCATGTTGGCGAAGCACCACCCCTGAAAGTAGATCGCCCGCGGGACGAAGACGCTGAGCTTGTACTGGCTCTCAAATTTTTGAAACGCGGCCAGCGCCTCGGCCATCTGGCCATTGTCGTAGAGCTGGTGCGCGTCATTGAAGGCCCTCGTCGTGGTCGACTCGGGTTCTTGGGCCACGACGACAGGTGCGATGAGACTCACGCTCAACAACAGGATTGCCAGCACACCGGCAATGGGCAACGTGTTCCGGGCGGCGATCATTGGGCAGATGCCAGGTCGTCGGCCAGGGGTCGGAAGGCGACCTTCCTGAGGTGCGCCTGGGCGCAGGCATCCAGCGCGCTAATCACCGCCTGATAACGGGTCTCCCGGTCGGCTTCGATCACAATGGTCGCATCCTGGCCGATGGAAGCCAATTGCATCATCGCGTCGCGGAGGCTGAGGATGTCGTAGGTATTGGCGTTGTTGACGACGATGTGGTTTTGGTCCTTCACGTGGAGGACGATGTCCAGCGGCACCTGCGTGGGCGGGACCTTGGTGCTGACCAACGGCAGCCTGGCGTCGATGCGCTTCTCTTTCGTGGTGAACGTCGAGAAGCTCATGTAGAAAATCAGTAACATCAGGATCGTGTCGATCATGGGGATGATCTCGACGCGTCCCCGCTTCGGTGTTCGCCGCGTGATCTTCATTTCTCCATCGTCGCAAACGCCACGTCGGCAATGCCGCATTTGGCGCAGACCTTCATGAAGGCGCTGAGGTCTTTGTAGGACATATCGCGGCTGCCGCGCAGAATCAGCGAGTCCAGATGCGGATCAGAGGCCTTCATCCGACGTAGCAAATTCGGCAGATCGTCGACCTTGTATGTCTGACCGGCCACGGTTACGTCGGCGGCGGAGAACATGTTTACGATGATCTGATTCGACGTCTTCCGGAACTCATTGCCGGCCTGGGACGTGGGGAGTTTGATCGTACCCTCGCGCTCCATTTCCGCGAACCGCGCGAAGCTCATGTAGAAGATCAACAAAATGACGATCGTATCGATCATTGGGATGATTTCCACGCGGCCGCGTTTGATCTGGCGACGCTTGAGCTTCATGGCCGTCTCAACGTTGGGCGGAAGAATCCAGGATGACCATCAATTCAGTGACGCCCTTTTCCATGTCCAGCAAGATGGCTTCCTTTTTACCGGCGAAATAGTTGTAGGCAAACAATGCCGGAATCGCGACGGCGAGACCGGCGGCGGTATTCACCAGCGCCTCGGAAATGCCCCCCGCGAGTTTTGTCGGGTCGCTCATGCCGATGGCGGCGACGATGCTGAAGGACTTGATCATGCCCACCGTTGTGCCCAGCAGGCCGAGCAGCGGGCATAACGTCACCATCGAATCGATTTGTGGGAGGAATCTTTCCAGGGAAATCAGCTCCTTCGTCGCCGCGCTTTCCGCGAGGCTTTCGACCTGTTCGGGCTTGTAGCCGTCGTGGGCCGCTTGGATGGCGGTGCGAATCACCCGTCCTGCCGCACCTGGCGCATGCTCGGTCGCCGCTAGAGCATCGGCAATAGTGCGAGTCTGTTTGATCTTCGCGATCAACTCCTCGGCGCTACCAGTAGCGCTACGGTAGTACATAAAGCGCTCGATCAGCAACGTCACTGTGAAAACGGAACAGAGCACGAGCACAAACAATACATACGGTGGGGTCTTGGCCACGTCCCACACCATGGCCAATGCGTTCTTTTGGACCATTACTGCGTCCTGCGCCAGCGCAGGTCGAGAGAGGCCCGTTAGCATGACAGCCAGAACAGCCCAGAAGATGAGCAATGGAAAGCAGGACGTTCGACTAGACCCCAAGCGCATGATCGTGACCTCCTATTCGAAACGCAAACGGCATCGTCGTGCCGATATATAGGGATTCCGCAGGGGCATGGCAAACATTTTCCCCCGCGCCCGCAGGAATAAAAGAAAAGGGCGGGGCACAGCGGCCCCGCCCGAGATTACCTTCGGAATTACTACTTCTTCGCGTCCGCGTCCTTCTCCGCCAGCGCGGCCTTGCGGCTAAGTTTGACGCGACCCTTGTCATCGACGCCCAAGACCTTGACCCAAACTTCATCGCCCAGCTTCAATACATCTTCTACTTGTTTGACACGGTAGTCAGCGATTTCGCTGATATGGAGAAGCCCATCTTTGTCGGGCATGATCTCTACGAACGCACCGAATTCCTTGATGCCCACGACCTTCCCGCGATAGAGCTTGCCAACTTCGACCTCGGCGGTGATGGCTTTGATTTGCTCGATGGCCCGATCGGCGGCTTCGCCGTCGGTCGAGAAAATGTGGATCGTGCCGTCGTCTTCAATATCGATCTGGCAGCCGGTGGCTTCCACGATCCCCTTGATAACCTTGCCTTGCGGCCCGATAACGGCGCCGATCTTCTCAGGATTGATGTGGATCGCCGTGATGCGCGGCGCGTACTTCGACAATTCAGCCCGCGGCGTTTTGATTGCTTCGGCCATCTTGGCCAGAATGGTCAAGCGCGCTTCCCGTGCCTGCTCGAAGGCCTGCTTGGTCAGCTCGAAGCTGAGACCGTGCAGCTTGAGGTCGGTCTGGAAACCCGTGATGCCGTTGATCGTACCGGCGACTTTGAAATCCATGTCGCCAAAATGGTCTTCCGAGCCGAGGATGTCGGTCAGCGTGACCGACTTACCCGTCTTCTCATCGGTGATCAGCCCGATCGAGATGCCCGCGACCGGCGATTTCATCGGTACACCCGCGTCCATCAAGGACAGCGTGGCGCCGCACACACTCGCCATCGAAGTCGAGCCGTTCGATTCCATGATTTCTGACGTGACACGGATGGTGTAGGGGAAATCCACTTCGTCGGGGATCATCGGTTCGACGGAACGCTCCGCCAGCGCGCCGTGACCGATCTCGCGGCGACCGGGCGCGCCCGTGCGGCCGGTTTCGCCGACGCTGAACGGCGGGAAGTTGTAATGCAGGATGAATTTCTTCTCCGTCGCGCCACCGGTCCACGAGTCCATCTCCTGTGTATCGGACTTGGAACCGAGGGTGGTCATCACCAGCGCCTGTGTTTCACCGCGCTGGAAAATGGCCGAACCGTGCGTGCGCGGCAGGATGCCGACTTCACCGTAGAGCGGGCGGATGTCGCGCGCACCGCGGCCGTCGGGGCGCCTGTTGTTGTTGAGAATGGAACCGCGAACCGCTTCGGACTCGATCTTGTGGAACGTCTCCTTGATTTCAAAATCGGTGATGTCCGCGAACTTCTGCTTGAGGCTTTCGGTCATCTTCTCTTTGCATGCCTTGACAGCGGCTTCACGGGCGAGCTTGCCGGAGGTGAGAAGTGCTCCGAGGACCTGGCTGCCGATTATTTCGCGGGCAGCGGCCACAACTTCCGACCGGGCCGTGTACAGCTTGACCGTGCGCTTCGGCTTGCCGGCCTTCTGGGCGAGTTCTTTGATTGCGGCAACAATCTTCTTCGCCTCGCCATGGGCGAATTCGATGGCCTTCATCATGTCCGCCTCGGAGATCTCCTGTCCGCTGCCTTCGATCATGACGAGTTCATTTTCGCGCCCGACATAGATGAGGTCGAGATCGCTCTCTTTGCTCTGGGTATGCGTCGGGTTCGCAATGAACTGGCCTTCGACGCGGCATACGCGCACCGCAGCCACCGGGCCGTTCCACGGAATATCGGAGACCGACAGGGCCGCTGATGCACCGTTGATGGTCAGCATGTCGGGATCGTTTTCACCGTCGGCGCTGAGGACAATCGCGATGAGTTGCGTGTCGTTGTAAAAGCCTTCGGGAAACAACGGACGACAGGGTCGATCCACCATGCGTGCCGTGAGGATTTCCTTTTCTGTCGGTCGTCCCTCGCGCTTGAAATAGCCGCCCGGGAATTTGCCCGCCGCCGCGGCTTTCTCGCGGTAGTCTACCGTGAGCGGAAAAAAATCGAGTTCGTCCCTGGTCGAGCCGCTGGCCACCGCGGTCACGATGACCACGGTCTCGCCACACGTGACGATCGCCGCGCCATCGGCTTGTTTGGCCAATTTGCCGGTTTCGATGATGAGTTCTTTATCGCCAACTGGAGTACGTACTACAGTATGCTGCATGTGGGGTTCCGACCGCCCGGCAGGTATCGGGTTAATGGAATGATGTCCGCCCGCGCCGCGTGCGCGGAGTAGGCGGGCATCAATCCATCAATCGCACCAATGCTTGCCGGGACAATCGCCTTTCTACTTTCTCAGGTTTAGTTTCTTGATCAATTCCTGGTAGCGCTTCGTATCAGTGTGGCTCAAATAATCGAGCAACCGCCGCCGCTGGCTTACCATCTTCAACAATCCCCGCCGCGAACTGTGGTCCTTGACGTGCGACTGCAGGTGTTGGGTCAACTCGGTGATGCGCGCCGTCAACAACGCGATCTGCACGTCCGCCGAGCCCGTGTCCTTCGGGTGAAGTTGAAACTGCTTGGTGACTTCCGTCTTTTTTACCGTGGCAATCATTTCCAAATCTCTCACGCCTTTCCAGTGTTAAACAGCCGTGAGTTTAGCGACGCCGGACGGCGATTGTAAAGTAGTTTTTGGACGGGCGAAAGAAAGCCAGTTTTGGATGGCGCATCTCACAAATCATCGGGTGTCAACCCCGTGTGTTTGGCGATGCGCGCCAGCATATGCGGGCCAATCTCCATTCGGTCGTGAAAAGCAAATACGTAATCCGGCCAGCCGTCACGCGCCAGAATGCGATGGGAGGTGCCAGATTGGCGTTTGATCCTCCAGCCGATTCGCAACAGGGCTGCCAAGACCCGCCGCGCCTTGGCTGACGGCCAATGGCTCATGCGGGCACTGCGAATACGCCGCGCAACTCAGGGATTTCTTCGCCGTGCTCCAACCGGTCGGCGATAACACGAAGGGCGAGGGCCTTGGCCTTGGCGATTGCCTCTTTTCGGGTCCGCCCGTAGCTCATGGCTCCCGGAAGTTCAGTGACCTCCGCCAACCAGCGCCCATCCTCTTCGCGTTCAACCTCAATTTTCATGGCCTCTTCTTGATGATGCAGTCTACAGTATTCCGGGCGGCAAGGCAAGCCACGTGCGTGGCCGTGATTTTTGCTGAGGGGGGTTGTACCACTGGAGGCTCATCTACGGGGAATTTGACCGTCGCGGGTGCGATCAGGTCAGGTAAGGTATTTGACGTTTCTTGGCAACGCGGCATGACTGAAGGTGATATCGCAGAGAACGAACGTAATCGGAACATGAGTTGGCTTGGTCGTCCACTAGCTGCCGCATTCTACGTCTTTGGAATGGACGAGCGAGGGAGAGAGCTGTTTCTGGATCTGGACTTCCCAGAGCCGCCGGTCTTGGTCGCAGATTATGAGCGCAGACAAGGTGCGGTTCAGGCAATGACGTTCCGTGAGTGGATTTCTAAACGACGTAAAGACGTGGTCTAACCCACTGGTCTGCCCCAGAAATTCTTCGGATTCAGTTCGCGAATGCATCATTTGACAATCCTAAGTGGGGGCAGTAGCATGGCGCCGTATTTCGTAAAGAACTTGGTTGGGGACGTAGCTCAGTTGGGAGAGCGCCGCAATGGCATTGCGGAGGTCGAGGGTTCAACTCCCTTCGTCTCCACCAAATTTCCGCAAGTAGGGTTGTGCCCAAAAGCCTTGCTTTTTTGGCTGGTTCAACTAGATTGACCAGCCTTCTGAGGTAGTACAGGCTCTCCTCGGACGTGATTTTATGAACGACAAGATTCGAAATATCGGTATTATTGCGCACGTTGACCACGGCAAGACGACGTTGGTGGACAAGCTGTTGCGCGAGGGTGGGGTCTATCGCGCCAATCAGGCGATGGAAGAGCGGGCGATGGATTCGATGGATTTGGAGAAGGAAAAGGGGATCACCATCAAGGCCAAGAACGCCTCCGTCCACTGGGGCGGTCACACCATCAACATCGTGGATACGCCGGGTCACGCCGATTTCGGCGGGGAAGTAGAACGCATCCTCGGCATGGTGGACGGCGTGCTCTTGCTGGTGGACGCCTTTGACGGCCCGCAGGCGCAGACGCGATTCGTGTTGAAGAAGGCCCTGAGCCATGGCTTGAAGGTGATCGTGGTCATCAACAAAATCGACCGCGAACACGCCGATGCCCACGGCGTCCACGACAAAGTCCTCGAATTGCTCCTCGAACTTCACGCCACCGAAGAGCAGTTCAACGCCCCATTTATTTACGCCAGCGCCCGCGACGGCTACGCGCTGAAAGCTCTCGACGACAAGCCCAACGGCATGACGCCGCTCTTTGAAACGATTCTGCAACATATCCCCGCGCCCACGGCAGATATAAATGCGCCGTTTCAGATGCTCGTCAGCAATCTCGATTGGAGCGATTACGTCGGTCGCATTGCCATCGGTAAGATCACCGGTGGCCACGTCAAGGTCGGCGACTCGATCGTGTGTATTCACAAGGATGGCAAGCGCGAGCGCGCGGCGATCACGAAGGTCTGGGAATTCAGCGGCCTCAAATCCGGCGAGATCGTCGACGGTGAGGCGGGTAATATTGTCGGCATCTCCGGCTTTGAGGAACTCGCCATCGGCGAAACGCTCTGTGATAGCGAGGAACGCCAGCCCGTCCCGTGGACCGAACTCGATCCGCCGACGATTCAGATGCAGTTTGCCGTCAACGACGGCCCACTTGCGGGCAAGGACGGCAAGTTCGTCACCGCCCGCCACATTCGTGAACGGCTCTACAAAGAGATTCGCACAAACATTTCACTGCAAGTCCAGGATACGGAGGCAGCCTACATTTTTCTCGTGAGCGCCCGCGGCGAAATGCAGATCGCGGTGCTCGTCGAGCAGATGCGGCGTGAAGGCTACGAAGTTCTCGTCTCTCGTCCCGAGGTGATCTTGAAGAAGGATCCAGCGGGGCGCACGTTGGAACCCTTCGAGACGCTCTGGGTCGAGGTTCCCAACGAATGCCTGGGCGATGTGATGCAGAACCTCGCAGGCCGCAAGGCGCAGATCACCAACATGCAGCATCATGCCCACGGCGTCAGCCTCGAATGTACCATCCCGACGCGCGGCCTCATCGGGCTGGAGACCGACATGACCAATCTCACCAACGGACGCGGCGTAATGAGTCACATGTTCAGGAGCTATGAATCGTTCAGTGGTGAAATCACGACGCGGCTTACCGGTACGCTCGTGTCGATGGAGACCGGCATCGCGACGGCGTGGGCCTTGAACAATATTCAGGAGCGCGGCCGCCTGTTCGTCGGGCCGCAGGAAGAAGTGTACGCGGGAATGATCATCGGCGAGAACCCCCGTGCTGAAGATATGCCCGTGAATCCGACCAAAACCAAGCACCTCACCAACATGCGCAGCCAGGGCGATGGCAAGGGCATTCAGCTTGAGCCGCCCTTGAAGATGAGCTTGGAGCGCGCCATCGAATACATCGCCGTTGACGAATACGTAGAAGCCACGCCCAAGAATCTCCGGCTCCGCAAGAAAATCCTCAACGCGACCCAACGTAAACGCGCCTCACAGTCCCAACAATCGGCTGAGGTCGTTGCCTGAGATAGGCGATTCTCCTCCGCACTTGCTTTTTGCCGCCGTCTCGGAAGAATAGTCCGCGAACAGAGGACGATCCACTCATGGCGGATTCACACTTTCAAAGCATCGGCGCTGTGCGAGCGTCGGAAAAGAACTCGACCACGCTCGACTTCTGCGGTGAACATGGACGTGTTCGCATCGCCGTTCTCAGCGACGGCATCGTACGCGTCCGGGCGACGCAGGCCAGCGGTTTCGGCCCGGACTTCTCTTACGCGGTTGCCAGAACAACGTGGCCGAAGGTCAACGCCACGATTCGGGACGGCAAAACAGTCACGATCACCACCAAAAAACTGGTGGTAACGATCAGCAAATCGCCACTACGGATCGAGTTCGCCACGCCTGACGGTCGCGTGCTAAACGCGGATGAAGCGGCACGTGGTATGGGGTGGGAGGGGCCAAAGTGCCGCAGCCATCGTGCATTGGCCCCAGATGAAATGTTCTTCGGCTGCGGCGAGAAGACCAGCCCGCTCAATAAGCGTGGGTCAAAGACCACATTCTGGAATAAGGACGATCCCAATCACACGTACGCGACGGAAGCGATCTATGTGTCGATTCCGTTTTTGATCTCGACGCGCCCCGGTGCGCATTACGGCATTTTCTGGGACAATACACATCGCACGCACTTCAATCTCGGTGTGGTCGAGGATGAAAAACATTACATTCTCGAATCCGACGCAGGGGAGATCGACTACTATTTCTTTGCCGGCGACTCGGTGCGCGAAGTGGTGCAGGGCTACACCGAATTGACCGGACGGATGTGGATGCCGCCGCGTTGGGCGCTTGGCTTCCAGCAATGCCGCTGGAGTTACATGAGCGCTGACGAAATCATGGAGGTCGCAAAGGACTTCCGGAAGCGCAAGATCCCGTGCGACGTGATCTACTGCGACATCGATTACATGGACGGTTATCGCGTGTTCACATGGAACCCCAAGGCATTTCCAAAGCCGCGCGAGATGATCAAGAAGCTGCGGACCATGGGCTTCCGTGTCGTGACCATCATCGATCCCGGTGTGAAGAACGACGATGGGTATATTGTCTGCCGCGACGGGAAAGAGAAGGGGATGTTCCTCAAGAAGCCCTGTGGCGCATGGTTCACAGGCAATGTGTGGCCAGGCGAATGCGTATTCCCCGATTTCACGAGCGCACGCGTCCGTAAATGGTGGGGACCTTGGCACAAGGAATTGCTGGAACCCGGTGTCGCGGGCGTCTGGAACGACATGAACGAGCCCGCAGTCTGGAACCATCCTGACGGAACAATGCCGCTCGACATTCCGCACGAATACGAAGGCCAATGGACCACCCACGAGCGCGCTCACAACGTCTACGGGTTCAACATGGCCCGCGCCTGCCACGAGGCGCTACGCGCGCAGCGTCCCAACGAGCGTCCGTTCGTGATCACCCGTGCGGCCTATGCCGGTATTCAGCGTTATTCGATGGTCTGGACGGGTGACAATCAAAGTTTGTGGGAGCAACTCGCCGTCAGCATCCCCGAATGCCTGAACCTGAGTCTCTCCGGCGTGCCATTCTGTGGCCCCGATGTCGGCGGCTTTGGACACGACTGCACAGGTGAACTATTGGCGCGCTGGACACAAGCAGGCGCATTCTTCCCATTCTTCCGCAACCACACCGCAATGGGCACGCGACGCCAGGAACCGTGGACCTTTGGCAAGGAGGTCGAAGAGATTTGCCGGCGCTACATCAGCCTCCGGTATCAACTGCTTCCGTATTTCTACAATCTGTTCCACGAGGCGGCGCAAGATGGCACACCGATCATGCGCCCGCTGTTTTGGGAGTTCCCTGACGACCCGGCTGGTTATGCGGTGGATGATCAATTCCTACTTGGCCCATCGCTGCTCGTCGCGCCTATCATTAAACCCGGCGCTCGCGAGCGCGCGGTCTATTTGCCGTCAGGCAGCGAGTGGTACGATTACGGGACGAAGCAGAAACACAGCGGGGGCCAGTATATTGGAGTGGCCGCGCCACTCGACACACTGCCACTTTTCGTGCGGGCGGGGTCAATCATTCCCATGACCGAACCAATCGAGTTCGTGGATCAGAAACAAATTACCGAGATCATTCTCGACGTGTACCCGGGCAAGAAGACCACTGGCTACCTCTACGAAGACGATGGCGACAGCTTCGCTCACGAGCACGGCTCTTACTCGCACACGAGATTCTCATGGGTGGACGGCAAATTGAAGATCGATAAGAGCAAAGATGGCTACGAATCTGCCGCAAAGAAGTATCGAGTCCTCGTGGCAGGTCGTCCAACCTAGCCTACGGGCGCGAGACGAACGCATTGCCTTTGATGTAAAAGCGCAGGTGCCGCTTCGCCCAATGCCTGGCGTAGTCCACGCCAATGCGGGGACGCTTGACGATCGTGAAGGGCACAGACTTGGGCGCTGTCGCGACATAGAAATCGTCGCTGAGAAGATCGTGCGCGTTGAGACGTTTATCAATCCCCATGGCGTTGCAGAGCAGGCCCGGACCACTGGTTTTTCCTTCAACATTCTCGATGGGCTCGACGGCGCGCAGCAGGACAGCCGAGGCGTGGCCTTCGCGCTCGGTCACGACGTTCATGCAGTAGTACATACCGTAAATCAGGTAGACGTACGCGTGGCCCGGCGGGCCGAACATTACTTTCGTCCGTTCGGTTAATCCCTTCGCCGAATGCGCCGCAAGATCGTGCGGGCCGAGGTATGCTTCCACTTCCACAATTCGGCCCACGCGCCTTGCACTGTGTTCGACATGAACGAGATATTTCCCGAGCAATTCCCTGGCGACGAGGATCGTGTCCCGGTCATAGAAGGAGCGTGGTAATCGCCGCATGACGGCTGGAATAATCGACGCGCGGCGGGTGGCGCAATCTTATTTTCGCCGCATCAGGATGGACCAGGCCAGCGGACGAAACTTGTCGTCGTTGGTCGTGAACCGGAATTCACGCAACTTGATGATGTCGAATAACGGTCCCAGCTCGGCGCGGATTTCTTCTTCGCTAACCACAGGCGGACCGGGGTCCGTATCCTCCTTGGCGTTGCCCGCCAGACTCAACCACCAACTCCCAATCCGGGTCGTCTTCCTGAGGAACGCCTGAAACTTTGGCAGATCGACAGTCCGCAGGCAGTGATACACACCGCGGTCGAAGAGAATATCGTACGGCCCGCCGAGGTCATCCTTCAAAGTGTCGGCCACGCGGAAATCCACGTCGACAGCCGCAACGCGCGCTTTCTCCCGTGCAACCTTGATGGCTTGCTCAACGACGTCTGATGCCGTAACACGGTACCCCCGTTGTGCTAGCGCGATTGCGTTTGTTCCGGTACCGCAGCCGAACTCGAGGACGGAACTTCCCGCGAATTTCTCGGCATCCAGCACGCGCAGCAATTCCTCGCTGGGCTTCCCAGAATCCCAGGGCGTTTCTCTGCGCGCGTACCGCTCTGCAAAATCAACGGGCTCCGACATCAGTTTCCCCGCGTCTCTCTTCACACGACGACTATTTCTTCTCTGTATTTTGTTTCACAAATGAGCCATTGATTTGAATGGTAATGTCCTCGCCGACCATCAAACCACCCGCCTCCATGACCTTGTTCCACGTCAGCCCATAATCCTTGCGATCAAGCTTCGTGTTCGCTTCCAACGACAGATGGGTGTTGCCCATGGGATCCTTGATTGGCCCTTTGACCTTGAATGGCATCGAAATTTCTTTCGTGACGCCGTGCATCGTAAATTTCCCGGTCAGTGTCTGCCCTTGGACTCCCGTACTTTCAAATGTGATCGTCGGATACTTGTCCGCATCAAAGAAATCAGGACTGCGCAAATGGGTGTCACGCTTTTCGACGTCCGTGTCGATGCTCTTGGCCTGGATCGTCGCGCTCGCCTGCTTCAGCGCGTTGCCGTTGTCAGGATCGACAGTGATGGAGCCATCAAACTGGCGAAACCGACCGACCACCGTGTCGATGACCATGTGATCGACCGAAAAGCCAATGGAACTGTGCGCAGGGTCAACTTTGTACGTGTCCAACGCCTGCGCTGTTGCAGTGATCAACAACGCTGCCGTGCCAACTGCCATGATGTGAGTAATTCTCATATGTGGTGTGTGTCTCCTTGTTGTGTGATTACCATCCGCCGTTCGTTTCGCCGGTACGATGCTCTACAGTCCAACGATGTTCCGAGTGTGGCAACATTCTCATCCCAAATCAAACAGCAAAACGTCGTTGGTTTTTTACTGTTCCAACTTCGCGTCCATCGTGATCGTGGCCTTCAATACGCGGGAAATGGGACAACCGGCCTTTGCGTTGTTGGCCGCCGTCTCGAATGCAGCCGCGGTCGCGTTGGGAACCTTCGCTGTGACATCCAAATGGACGGCGCTGAGCGTCCAGCCCGCCTCCAATTTCTCCAGCGTGACTGTTGCCGTTGTTGCGATCCGCTCGGGCGTCAGGCCCGCACCACCAAGCTGCCCCGAAAGCGCCATGGAGAAACAGCCGGCGTGGGCGGCGGCAATGAGCTCCTCAGGGTTCGTTCCGACACCATTCTCGAATCGCGTGCTGAATGAATACTGCGTATTCTTCAGCACCCCGCTGTCGGTTGAAATCGCGCCCCGACCGTCTTTCAATCCACCGTTCCATACTGCCGATGCTTTTCGTTTCATAGGTTATGATCTCCTGTTCGTCCCGGTTCATTACCACGGAATCGGGAGCCGATCTCGCAAAAACTGGCCGGTCACATCACGCGGCGCCTCCGTCGCGAGCCAGGTCACCGTGTCTGCGCCCTGTTGGACGGTTCGCGGTGCATTCGCACCGCCCATGTCGGTCTTGACCCAACCGGGACAGACAGAGTTGACTGTGATTCCTTTGCCGCGCAGTGCTGTGGCAAACTGCCGTGTGACTGCGTTGAGCGCGGTCTTGGAAATGCTGTACGCCGGATGCGTATCACCCATATCGCTCAATTGCCCGAGGCCGCTGGACAGGTTGATGACGCTGGCGCGTCCACTCTTCTCCAAGAGCCGGCGGAACGCCTGCGTCACCCGCAGCGGGCCGAGAGTATTCGTTGTCAGCGTGCGCGATAGAGTTTCGTCTTGCACTTTGGTTACGCTGCCGTCGTCTTCCATGATGGCCGCGTTGTTCACGAGGACATCGAGATGATCGGCGCTGGCGGACAACACTTTCGCCGCGTTTTCAATACTCGCCCGGTCGCTCACGTCGATTTGGAGGAACTCGGCAGACCCACCGCTCTTCTGGATCAAGGCCGCCGCCTGTTTTCCCGCGTCGGCGTTCCGAGCACCGATAAACACATGGAATCCTTTTTCTGCCAGTTGCCGCGCGATCTCGTATCCGATCCCTTTGTTCGCGCCCGTCACCAACGCTATCTTGTTTTTTGCCACGGCGTTAGGATGCCGCGAAATGGCTCCGGATTCCACCCTGATTTTTGGCGAAGTGACAAAAAGCAAAAGAGCCTGTCCCCGACTCGTCGGGAACAGGCTCCGTGATGAGGAGATTTGGACGACTAATCGGTGTTCTTCGACTGGCTCTGATCGTGGCGATGCAATTGGCCCTTCAACTCCGTGTTTTGGGCCGCATAGGTATCCAAGAGATTGCGCAAGTATGAGTTCTCATTGCGCAAGTGCTTCATGATACGGACATCGGACGGCTCGGCTGTCGTCGCCGACACGGCGACCTGCTTCTCCGCAGATAATTTGGACGAGAGATCAGCATTCTGTTTTTCCAAATCCGCAACCGTTTTCCGTGCCTTATCGGCGTCAGCCCGGGAGCTGTCGGCATCGGCCCGCAGCTTCTTCAATTCGGCACTATCAGACACCGGTGCAGCGGCAACGGGCGTGACCTTGGCAGACGCGTCCTTTTTGGCGGCGTCGAGTTGCGCGATGAGGTCCTTGTTCTGTCTTTGCAAGGTGGTGACCTCGCCGGCAGATTTCTTCGCCTGATCAAGGTCCTTGTGGCTCTCCGCCAACTGTGCGCGCAGGTCCTTTACTTCAGCACTGTCACTGGTGGACTTCGCGGCCACTTGCTTTTTCAGATCGGCGACTTCGGTGTGCGCCATGTCCAGGTCCGCATGGGTTTTCTTTAACTCCGCCGACCTTGAATCTGCGGCATCGGCGGCTTGCTTCTTCGCGCTCGCGATCTGCGCATTTAGTTCAGCAGTCTTCTTCTCCTGATCGGCAGCGGCCCGACGGGCCTTCTCCGCATCGGCGCGCGCACTGTCAGCATCGGCTCGCAGCTTCCTCAGTTCAGCAGTGTCGGCGGTCGGCGCGGCCACAACGGGCGTGACCTTGGCGGACACTTGCTTCTTGGCAGACTCCAGTTGCGCGCTCAAGTCCTTGTTCTGCTTCTGAAGTTCGGTGACTTGCGAGGCCGCTGTCTTCGCGGTAGTTGCTTCGGCGCGGGCCTTGTCCAGGTCCGCGCGAAGTTTCTTCAGTTCGGGTGATTCGGCCGGCACGGCCTTTTTCTCGCTGGCGACAAGCTGGTCCTTGAGGTCTTTGTTCTCCCGCGCGAGCTTATCGAGCTGCGCATTGGATTTCGCCGATCGTTTGGCTTCCGCTACGTCGGATTTCAGTTGATCGTTCTCTTTCTGAAGCTTGTCGAGCTGTCCGCGAAGTTTGGCTGATTGGTCGTTCGACGTCATAACGGGCGCGGGAGTGGTCACGGGAAGCGGCGCCGGAGCAGGTTCCGCAGACGATAGGGTTACGGCCGGCGTCACCACCGTGGATCGCTCCGCAATTGCTGCGGGCGGCACTGCGGCGGGCAATTGCGCTTTGACAGCATCGAGGTGAGATTGGCAATCCTTCAGGCGATACTCGACCATCTGGCCGTTCCAATTCGGCGAGTCAGTTCGAATGCCGTGCAGGATATCGAGTGCCTCCTGATACCTCTGGTAAGCAGTCGCGTGGTCAGACTTTTCTTCAGCCGTCTGCGCTTGTTGAATAAGGATAAAGGCATCTGAGTAGCGGGCACCCGGGTCGGCTGCCCATGTGGGGACTACAAATATGGCAAACAGACAGAATGCCAGGGTCGAACACACTGCAAAACGATTCTTCATCAGAGCCTCCTTGTGAGCGCCATACAACGAAATCAGGCGCGTAACGTGACAATTTCGTTAGCCTGTAGAAGAAGAGCAACCGTCGTACCAATTATGCCGACAGTTCCACCCCAAGGATGATTCAACAAGAAAACCCGGAGCCAGCCATTTCAGTGATGGTGGCCACCGGCGCCATGGGCGTGCCCATGTGACAACTCATCCTGCGTGGCATCACGTACTTCCGTGATCTCGACATCAAATGTCAAATCCATCCCCGCCAGCGGATGGTTCCCATCGAGGGTGACGTGCGTGTCGGTGACTTTCGTGGCCGTGACCACCGGCGAATGGTCGTCTCGGCCTGTACGAAAGCGATCTCCAACCTTGATGTTGGGCGCGGGCATCTTGTCCAGCGGCACCTCAATGACGTTGGCCGGGTCCTTCTCGCCATACCCATCTTTTGCATGGACAACCACATGCTTCTTTTCGCCAACTTTCATCCCGCTCAACTGCGATTCCAGTCCTGGAATGATTTGCCCCACGCCTTCCAGATACGTCAGCGGCGCATCGCCGGTCGAGGAGTCGAGAGTTTTGCCCGACGAATCTGTCAGGGTGTAATGGAATGAAATGACTTTTTGGCTCACGCGCGGCCCTTTCTGTATTTGAGTTGCGGCGCAAACTACTACAAGCGGAACGGTATGTCGAAGAAGAAATACGGGAGACCGTCGCCTTATGCTTGTCGCGCGGGCCTCGTGCCGCTAGCATCGCGGCCCGATGACTCAACCTGTCAAAGAGCGCCGTGGCCGCGGCCGGCGAATCGCCGTCGCGGCGTTGCTAATGGGGTCCGTGGTGTTTCTCGCGGCCGTTTTCGCCTGCAACATCTGGATCATATCCGCGACGAAGTCCCGAGTCTTCTACGACGTCCGCTCGGTCCCAGCTAACGATGATGGACTGGTTCTGGCCACGGGGAAACTGATCGAAAAGGGGCGGGTGAATCAGCATTTTGTGCGTCGCGTGGACGCGGCGGCGGCGTTGTATCATGCCGGCAAGGTCAAGCGGCTGATTCTTAGCGGCGACCAGAAGCATGATGAGCCGATGGAAATGAAGCGCGCGCTGCTGGAGCGCGGCGTCCCGGAGTCAGCGCTGGTGCTCGACAACTACGGTTTGCGGACGCTCGACTCTGTGGTACGGGCGCACGATATGTTCCTATGTGCGAGGGTTACGATCATCTCCGAGCGCTTCCACGATTTTCGCGCCTTGTTTCTCTGCCGCTACTACGGCATCGATGCAGTCGCGTATGCCCCCAAGGATTTGCCATTCCGCTGGATGATACGTCCTCAAACACGCGAGTGTTTTGCCCGGGTCAAAGCCGTCCTGGATCTCTACGTGTTGAAGACCAAACCGCCCATTGCGGCGAGCTAGACCGATGCCTGTCCCAGCAACCGCACTTCGTGTTGCCGGAACGGAATTTCGATGCTGCGGGCACGGAATTGCTCGATGATGGCCTGGTAGATTTCCAGTTGCGCCGGGCCGTAGTCCGGCACCGGGACCCACGGCGCGATCCCGATCGTGACCCACGATTCAGCCAGCGCTTCGATGCCGACCACTGGTTTCGGGTCTTTGAGCACGCGCGGGTTGGCGTCGAGGATTTCGTGGATGGTGGCCAGCGCGCGGCTCACGTCGGAACTGTAGGCAATGCCAACGGTCAGGTTGAGTTGACGCGCCGCGCCGTAATTGTGGAGGATTTCGCCGACGATCTTGCGGTTCGGGACGACCACGCGAGAGTTATCGGAGTGCAGGAGCGTGGTGGTGAAGAGATCGATGCTGATGATTTGCCCGTTGACACCCAACAACTCGATGTATTCCCCAACCCGGAACGGTTTGGTGAAAATAATGGTCAGGCCGGCGAAGCAGTTGCCCAGCACGCCCTGGGCCGCCAGACCGACGCCGACACCCACCACGCCAATGCCGGCCACGAGCGGCGTGATGGGTACGCCGAATTTGTCGAGCGCCAGCACCAGCGCGAATCCAAACACCACGAGACGCACAAGCCGCACCAACAGGACGCGAACCGGCGGTTCGAGTTGCACCTTGGTCAACCACTTATCGGTGGCGCTTCCCAGCCAGCGGGCCACGATGGCGCCGACAACCAGTATGATCATCGCCCCGACGATCTGGAAACCGTAGGTAATGAAGAAATTTACGACCGTATTTTGCCACTGTTCAACGGGAGGCATGGCGTTTTTATCCGCGAGAGACTGGATGGTTGTCAATTCTCAATTGGATGCAGATGCCGGCGACAGGCAGTCCTGTCAACCTTCGTCCCGATGAACGGTGTCCGGCGAAAACGCCGGCAAGCACACCGCGATGTATTCTGCGCCTTCGGCGCCGGGCGTACTGTATTGCACCCATTCACCCTTGCGCGTGATAACCGCCTGACCCGCCCGCACTTCAAAGACACCACCCTTGTGCTTCACCTGCAGCGCGCCCTTCAGCACATAGGTGTATTCGTCGAACTGCGGCGTCTGACCCGGTTCCACCCAGCCCGACGGACTGCGCATGTGCGCGATACTGACCGCCTCGGTTTTGGAATTCACCCGCCCGACGATTTCGTCGATGAGTTTGGGTTTGTTACCGGCGGCAGTAATACGAGATGGCTTCTCAATGTGTGTTGGCATAGTTCTCAGTCCTTCGCGTGCGCGCGTCCGGTGATGCTGTGGGTGATCTGCAACGCGACCAGGCGGGAGATTACCACCGCCACATACATTTGGCCGGCGACCGCTTCCAAATTCGACAGCGCGCGGGCTGGAGTCGCCTTGGGAAGAATATCCCCATACGTCGTCGTGGTAAGCGTGGCCATGCTGTAATAAATCATCGAGTTTAATAGGGCAAACTGTTGCGACTTGCCCCGGTCTGGAGCGATCAGTTGGCCATTTTGTAGGAACGATCCCGGATGAACCACCTCGATCAGACCGAACAAGAACGCCCACATCAATCCCATGACCAGATACGCACAAATGGCCCCGCAAATCTTGTCAGCAGTCACCATCTCGCTTTTCAGCACGTTGGCCAAAATGGCGACGGTGATCAGCAGGTAGAACAAACAGCCCAGGCTGCGTGAAAATACGAATACGAGCCGGCTATCGACGAAATGGGTCATCCACTGCGAGCTGAACGCACCCAGCGCGATCACACCAGCCGCCACCAGGAACCCTGGTTTGCGGCTGACGGCATAGGTGCCCGCAATCAGCGTTCCCGTGAAGAAAAAGCTGAGCATCCGCTCGGAGACATCCTGTTCCAGGAACGGATAAAACGCCAACAGCAGCAGCAGCGTGCCCAGGAAAATCATAAACCGGTACTGAAACACCACATCCAGCGGCGGCAAATGAGCTTTGATTTTCATGTCCTCTGAAATCCCTTACGCGTTGAACACGCTATCCAGAGCCAGCCCCGCCGTCAACACTCACCGCCGAAGATTTTGTCAGTAAGTTTCCGATCTGCGCAGATTCGTTTTCTGCCCGAATCCATTCATCACGCCGCCAGTTGTTCCTCATTTATCATCGACGGCATGTCCGCCGTCTTCGGCTGCGACGCAGTGCGAGGTTCCAAGAATTCCATCACTGCATTGGCAAATTCATTCCTCCGTAACTCATAGGCCGAGTGTCCGGCGCCATTGATGAAGCGTAGCGTGGCGTGGGGGATGCACTGGGCGGTTTCCTGCAGCAGCGAAGGCGGGAAGAACATGTCTTTCGTGCCGCCAATGAGCAATGTCGGGGCTTGAATGCGCGGCAACGACTCCATGCTGTCGTGCGCGAGGCAGGCTTCAAGGGAAACAAGGAAATCGGCGGGATTACATTCCGGCGTCCGCACCAGCGGGGCCAGAAATCGGGAGAACCTCTGGTTGTATTCCTGCATCGTGACACGGGCGATATCGCGGTAAAACTCGCGCCACCGGTTTTCCTTCGCCAGCGCCAGCCAGTGCTCAGGGCTGTGTCGTCCTTGGTCACTCACCCGGTAAGCCGCCGAGGCGATCACGAGTTGGTCGACGTAGTCGGGATAATCCGCCGCGAAGTGTTGGGCAACATATCCGCCGAGCGAAATCCCCAGTACGATGGCCGAACCGATGCGGCTCTCGAATGCGCGCGCATAATCCGCCGCCATGTCGCGCGTTGTGTAGCCGCGCGGCAGACCGCGTCGCCGACTGATGATGTAGACCGTAAATTTGTTCGCCAGCGGGCAAAACTGTGACGGAAAATCCCACTTCGCGCTGGTGACGTCCCACGCCGCGTCCGCCAATCCCGGAAATATCGCCACCATCCGCTGTCCGCTGCCCAATCTCACGTACGGAAGACCGTCGCCCAACAACCCTCGTTCCATTTCCATCGCACTCATACCAGACCCCCCTCCTGCTTCTAGTATGCGCCGAGATTGTCAGATGTCTATCAGGTGAAAAACTGGCTGGTTCCTAGGAAACTTTTCCATCGCGGTCAATAGCGCAGAGCATAAATGACTTCTACATCTTCGCAATTACCGCATCGCCAAATTCGCTGCACTTCACTTCCTTCGCGCCTTCCATCAGCCTAGCGAAATCATACGTCACGGTCTTGGCGTTGATGGCGCCGTCCATGCCTTTGATGATGAGGTCGGCGGCTTCGGCCCAGCCGAGGTAGCGGAACATCATTTCGCCGCTGAGGATGACGGAGCCGGGGTTGACCTTGTCCTGGTTGGCGTATTTCGGCGCGGTACCGTGCGTGGCTTCGAAGATGGCGTGGCCGCTGATGTAATTGATGTTGCCGCCGGGAGCGATGCCGATGCCGCCGACCTGCGCCGCGAGCGCGTCGCTGAGGTAATCGCCGTTGAGGTTGAGCGTGGCGATGACATCGAAGTCCTCCGGACGCGTGAGCACCTGCTGGAGCGTGATGTCGGCAATGGCGTCCTTGATGACAAGACCTGCGCCGGGCTTGCCCTGGGGAATCTTGCACCACGGGCCGCCGTCAATCTCGACCGCGCCGTAACGCTCCTTCGCAATGCTGTAGCCCCAGTCGCGGAACGCACCTTCAGTGAACTTCATGATGTTGCCCTTGTGGACAATCGTGACGCTCTTGCGCTTCTGTTCGATGGCGTAGAGGATCGCGGCGTGAATCAGGCGTATCGTCCCGAGATAACTGACCGGCTTGAAGCCAATGCCGACATCCACGACCGCCGGGCGAACCGGCGCGCCTAGCTCCTGAAGCTGTTTCAGCCACACATCCGCTGCCTCTTTGGTTCCGAAACGAATCTTTTTGAATTCCTTGGGAAATTCTTTTTCCAGAAAATCGAGGATCTTCTGAGCTTCAGGCGTGCCGCCGGCGTATTCGATGCCCGCGTAAATGTCTTCCGTGTTCTCGCGGAAGATCACCATTTCGACTTTCTCAGGATGCTTCACAGGTGAGGGGACGCCCTTGAACCAGCGCACAGGCCGCAAACAGACATACAGATCAAGCATCTGCCGCAGGGCAACGTTCAATGAGCGAATGCCTTTGCCAACAGGCGTAGTCAACGGGCCTTTGATGCCAACGAGATAATCCTGAAACGCCTTGACGGTCTCGTCCGGCAGCCAGTTGTTGAATTTCTGGAATGCGGTCTCGCCCGCGTATACTTCCATCCACTCGACCTTGCGCTTGCCGTCGTAGGCTTTCTTGACGGCGGCATCAAAGACACGCTCGGACGCAGCCCAGATGTCAGGCCCCGTGCCATCGCCGCGGATGAAGGGCAGGGTGGGGTTCTCGGGAACGCTTAATTTGCCGCTGTGAATGGAAATTTTCGCCATGGATTGTGTTTCTCCTCGCCTAACGAGCCGCGATGATAGCAGAGCGGCTGGGGCAGTCAATCCCGTGTGGTGACGGATTAGATGGATGCGCTTGGTGCGGCGCGGGTTGAAAGAACACTTTCAAAACAAGAAGCGCGTTTTTGTGTAGGGTGAAGTACTGTAGAAAGAGATTTCCTTGATGACAAGCATGACGTGATCTGTTATTCGGAACGCATCGGCGAGTACGCCTTCAACGAACAATGCAAGAGTAATATCGGGAGGTAAGTATGTTCAGTGGTTATTCATGGAAGAATTCATTTTCATCATCAATCGCAGCCGTCGCGCTTTTGAGTGTGTGCAGTATCAACGTCCGGGCCGCATCAGATACATTCACTTTTTCGGAGGCGCAAAAGGATTCATTGGTCTGCTCCAACAAGACCAGTGAAAGCTGCGACACGATCACGACCGGCACATTCGCCGTCAAGGCCCTCTTTTTCGCTGCGGATCCGTCAACGGTCCTGTCAATTACCCCGGCCGATGAACTGGATGTCACTATTGGAGACTGGGAGTTCAGTGGTGCGATCGAAGACACCAAATTCACCAAAACCTCGGCGACGTTTGAGTTGCCCAACAAGGCCGGGACCGTAGAGTTTACGCGCTCGACGAAAGGCCTTGGGGTCAGTGTGAAGGCCAAAACTGGTGCTACGGAAACCGAAGAACTTCAACCGTCCGTCATCGCCAACGCCCATGCTACTGACAACGCCGCGTTCACCGACACCATCGATGTAAGCATCAGTATCAACAGCGGTGTGTTCACGGATTCGTTCACGGTCGGCGTGAGTGGCGTCGCGGTAACGAAGCCCACCGTTAAGGACGGCAGCACGTTTGACTTGAACTCCGTGAAGGTCAAGAGCACGGGAATCACGGCCGAGTAGTCAGGCTGCACATCCCGTAACTCAAAACGGATGGGACCCATCCTGTTGGCCCCTGACTCGGCGAGGAGATCGCGCATCTGTGCGATCTCCTCGCCGAAACTCTATTGAGATTTTTGACCGGGTGCCGGGGCGCGGCGTTGACAGCCGATGCGCCGCCCTTTACACTGTTCCGACGGAAGAAATTCATGCTGACAGTCATCGAAAAACTACTTGTGCTGCAGGATCGCGACCGCCGGATCGCGCAACTCAAGACGGAGCGCGCACGGATTCCCGAGCAGGTGGCGGCCGCCGAGCAGCGCCTCAAGGGCGAATCGTCGCACCTCGACTTGTTGCGCGACCAGGCGAAACACATCGAGGCCGACCGCAAGAAATTGGAGATCGATGCGGAGTCGAAGCGCGCCCAAATTGCGAAATACCGTAGCCAGCTTACGCAGATCAAATCGAACACTGAATACCAGGCGTTGTTGAAGGAAATCGCCAAGGTTGAGGAAGAGATCGATGAGATCGAGACGCACGAGTTGGAGATCATGGAGAGAGGCGACCAGCTTCAGCCGGCCGTCAAGACGGAGCAGGGCACGTTGAAGGAATCGATGGCGAAAGTGGAAGCCGACCGCGCGGAACTCCAGAAGCGGGCCGCGATGGTTGAACAGGAGTTGGCACAAATGCAGGCGGAGCGGCAGAAGCTCGCGCAGGAAGTCGAGTCGGATGCCTTGAATCGGTATGAGCGCCTGATGCGCAGCAAGAACGATTTCGCCGTGGTTCCGATTCGCAACGGGAATTGCGGCGGGTGTCACCTGAACATCCCACCGCAGCTTGCCCACAATGCCAAACACGGTACGGACCTGACGAGTTGCGATTACTGCGGGCGCATCCTATACTGGCAACCGGAATGATGCCGTCGCGCTGCAGTTTGCGACTGGATCGACGGCATGTTGTTTGACTTACATCGATTTTGGAAGGGTGGATAGCCGCTGCCTCGAATTCGTTCGGGGGGGAGGAAAGTCCAGACTCCACAGGGCGCGATGCCTCTCGCAAGCGAGGGCAGCCCGGCGTAACGCCGGGTTGACGGACAGTGCCACAGAAAATAGACCGCCCGCCTCGTCAGCTTCTGAGGCGGGTAAGGGTGAAACGGCGGGGTAAGAGCCCACCGCGTCGACAGCAATGTCGGCGGCACGGAAAACCCCATCGGGAGCAAGACCAAATAGGCGGCGAGACGCGGCCCGCGTCACTTGAGCCGCGGGTACAGGTCGCATAGACAAATGGCTATCAAAAACAGAATCTGGCTTACGGCCCTTCCAATGAACAAACGGCGGGGGTGACGCGAACGTCGCCCCCGCTGCCAATTTTCTTTTGATGCGCTACCCATTGTTCCTCGATCTCGCAGGCCAACCCGTCGTCGTTATCGGCGCGGGCACTGTCGCCGCGCGCAAAATCCGCACGTTGCTTGTCGCCAACGCCACCATAACGGTCATCAGCCCGGCCGCGGGTGAGGCGATTCGCCGTCTCGCGCGAACAAAACGCGTGCGCTGGGTGCGCCGCCAGTACCGCCGAGGTGATCTTCGTGTTGCCCGACTGGCCATTGCGGCCACGGACGACCTCGCCGTGAATGAATTGGTCTGCACGGAAGCGAAACGCCGCCGGCTGCTGGTGAACTGCGTCGCGCCGCCGTTGGCCGGTAACTTCATCGTGCCGTCACAGGTGCGGCGCGGCGGCATCACCCTCGCGATTTCGACCGACGGAGCCAGTCCCGCGTTGGCGAAACGGTTGCGCCGCGATCTTGAACGATTCCTCGGTCACGAGTATCCTGAGCTTTTGAAACGAATGCGCGCGGCCCGCCGCGCCAAGAAGAACGCATGATGACCGACCGAACATTTCTTTGGCTCGCCCAGGTGTTCTACGCCGCCAGTTGTGTCGTGACACTGCGCCGGTTGCGCGCCGGCGGCAGCGGGCCAAACCTGCAAACCGCGAATTACGCGGTGATGGCCGCGGGCTTTGCGCTCCACACCATGTTCTTGTACGCGCGCGGTCAGGCGCTCGGACGTTGTCCGCTGACCAATCTGTTTGAGACGCAGGCGTTCGTCACCTGGGCCGCCGTGCTGTTTTTCCTGCTGATTGGCCCGGCATATCGGGTTTCGTTTCTCGGCGCATTCACTGCGCCGCTCGTCCTCGCGATTTGCCTCGCGGCATTGCTTTCGCCTGTGGATTTTGTGCGTGCCCAACCGTTGGCGCATAGCGCATGGATCGAGTTTCACGCCGCGATCGCCGTCGTGGCGTGCGGCGCGTTCGCCCTGGCCTTCGTTACGGGTGCGATGTACCTCATCCAGGAGCGCCAACTCAAAACACGGCGGCTCACGTCTTCCTTCCTGTTGTTGCCGTCCATCGAACAACTCGATGTGATTCATTTCCGGCTCTTGATCATGGGATTCGTCATGCTCACGGCGGGCATGATCGGCGGCGTGATCTCGTATCGAATCGTGGGTCACTGGACGACCCCGAAAATCATCTGGGCGTCGTCCGTGTGGGTGCTGTACGGCGTACTGGTGTTGGCCCGGGGATTGTGGACATTGCGCGGACGAAAAGTCGCGGTCGCTTCGATGGCGTCGTTCGCCTTGATGCTCGTTGGGTTCTGGGGAGTGAACCTGTTGCCGCAATGAATCTGCTGGTCATTGGCTTGAATCATCGGAGCGCGCCTGTGGAAGTGCGCGAACGGCTGGCGTTCGCCGCGGGCAGTCTCGGCGAGGCGACCCGGGCTTTGCTCGAGGCGGCGCCGCTGCATGAGGTCGCGATTCTTTCCACCTGCAACCGCGTCGAGATTTATGGCCTCGCCAACAGCGCGGGAGAGGCGGCCCAGGCGACACGCCGATTTCTTCACGGTCACCACAAACTGGCCGATTCCATCGACGCCTATTTGTACGAGCACAGCGATACAGAATGCATTCATCACCTGCTCGAAGTCGCTTGCGGACTGGACTCGATGGTGCTCGGCGAAACGGAAATCCTCGGCCAGGTCAAAGACGCCTACCACGCTGCGAAACAAGCCGGCGCCACGGGCTTGGTGCTCAACCGCCTCTTTCAGAAGGCCTTTGCCGCGGCGAAACATATCCGGTCGGCTACGGCCATCACGCGCGGTTCCACGTCCGTCGGCACCGTCGCGGTCGATCTGGCGGAAAAGATCTTCGGTAAGCTCCCGCGCTGCACGGTTATGGTCATTGGCACGGGGGAGATGAGCGAGATTACCGCGCGCGCGTTGCGCAGCCGCGGCGCAGGATCCCTCCTCGTGTGCAGTCGGACCCACGAACGCGCCGAGGCGTTGGCCACGCAGCTTCAGGGCCGGGCCATTTCCTATGATCAGTGGACGACCGAATTCCCCGCAGTGGACATCGTTATCAGTTCGACCGCCGCCCCGCATCCGATCGTCACGAAGGAAAAACTCATTCCGCTCATGAAGACACGGCGGCAGCGCCCGTTGTTTCTGATCGACATTGCGGTGCCGCGCGACGTCGAGCGCGCCTGCGGTGAGTTGGAACAAGTCTACCTGTACGACATCGACGATCTGCAACAGATCGCACAGGAAAATGTGGCAGCGCGTGAACGCGAGATCAGCGCCTGTCGGATGCTCATCGCCCAGCACGTGCAGCGCTATGCCGACTGGCTGGAACATAACCGCGGCACCATCGAAGAGCGTTATCGCGGTCGCCCGACGAATGCGGGGCTATCCGGACCGGCGCACAACCACGCGTCATGAGCCAATTGATCATCGGAACGCGTGGCAGCCCGCTCGCCCTGGTGCAGGTGGACATCGTTCGCGGCCTGCTGCACAAGGCAAACCCATCACTGGAAGTCGAAACAAAGATCATCAAGACGAGCGGTGACACGTTTACGAATTTGTCCCTCGTCGCCGGTGGTGGCAAGGGACTGTTCACCAAGGAAATCGAGGAACGGCTTCTGAGCGGCGAGATTCATGTCGCGGTGCATAGTATGAAGGATCTGCCAACAGTGCTGCCCGACGGACTGATCATTGGCGCCGTGCCGCCGCGCGAGGATGCTCACGACGTGTTCATTGCGAAGAAGTATCGATCCATCGAAGAACTCCCGAACGGTGCGCACGTCGCCACCAGCAGTATTCGCCGACGGGCGCAATTGTTGGCGTGCAAGCCCGATCTACAAATCGAGGAAATCCGCGGTAACGTGGAAACCCGGTTGCGCAAGCTGGCCGAGAACGATTCACTGGACGCGCTCATTCTGGCAGCCGCTGGGCTGAAGCGTCTGGGATTATGGAAAAACTTCGGAAACCTCCACTGGCAGCAGATCGGATTCGAGTTGATGATTCCCGCGGTGGGGCAGGGGGCTATCGTGTGTGAGATTCGGGCGCAAGACACGAAAACGCGTGCCGCGCTCCAGGACATAAACGACGAGAATGCCGCGGCCTGTACAACGGCTGAGCGGGTCTTTCTCCGGGCCCTCGGGGGCGGCTGTCAGGTTCCATACGCGGCCCATGCCACGGCGGAGAGTGAGCGATTGCGCATGATCGGCGCGACGTTCGACCACGACGGGAAGAATGTTCGCCGCGCCGAAGTCATCGGCACAACGAAAGATCCCCGCGAGATTGGCGAGCGGGCCGCGAAGCAGGTTCTCGGATGAAGAAGAAGGGCAAAGTTTATTTGGTGGGAGCGGGCCCTGGCGATGCCGGACTGATCACGGTGCGTGGCCTCGAATGCATCCAACTGGCCGACGTGATCGTTTACGACAATCTGGTAAATCCGTCGCTGCTGAAGCACGCGAAGTCTGCTGCCGAGATCATCTTCGCCGGCAAGACGCCGAAAAAGTACACCCTCACGCAAGATGAAATCAACGTGCTGTTGATTGAGAAGGTGCGCGCTGGCAGGATCGTCATCCGATTGAAAGGTGGTGACCCGTTCGTCTTCGGACGCGGCGGTGAAGAAGCCGAGGAACTGCACAAAGCCGGGTTCGAGTTTGAAATTGTACCAGGAATCAGTTCTGCGATTGCCGCGCCGGCATATGCCGGAATTCCGGTGACCCATCGGTCCGTGGCGACCGCGTTTATGGTGATTACGGGACACGAAGATCCCACGAAGGAAGAAACACAGGTAGATTGGGAAAGTGTGGCGAAGTTTTTCGGGACTCGCGTCATCCTGATGGGCGTGGAACGTATTGGTAAGATCGCCGACGAGTTGCTGCGACATGGCGCGTTGCCAAAAACACCAGTTGCGATGGTGCGCTGGGGCACCACAGGCAAGCAACAAACCATTCAGGGCACGCTTGCCACAATTGCTGATGTCGCCGCTAGGGCCGATTTCCAGCCGCCGGCCGTCACTGTAATTGGCGAGGTGGCGCGGTTGCGTGAGAAATTGAATTGGTTTGAGAAACGTCCGCTGTTCGGGAAACGCATCGTCGTTACGCGCAGTCGCGAGCAGGCGAGTGAGTTGGTTCGTCAACTCAGCGATCTGGGCGCGGACGTGCTTGAGATCCCGACAATCCGTATCCAGCCGCCGCCAAATCTGGCGCCACTCCACGAAGCCGTCACCGCCATGGGGGAATACGATTGGTTGGTCTTTACGAGCCCCAATGGCGTGGACGCATTGTTCCGGGAGTTTTTCTCCAAGCACAAAGACCTTCGTGAGATCGGCCCATTGCGAATTGCCGCAATCGGCGCGGTGACGACGCAGAAAATCGCCGACCTTCATCTCGAAGTGGATCTCCAGCCCAAAGAGTTTACGACCGTGGCCCTGCTGGCGGAGTTCAAGAAGTCAGTAAGTTGCGAAAATCTGAAAATGCTTCTTCCTCGGGCGGATTTGGCGGACCAGCGGCTGGCGCGCGGGCTTGAGGATCTCGGCGCGATCGTGGATGATCTGGATGCCTACCAGACCGTGCCGGAAATGGAAGATCGCACCGGCCACCGCGCGCGATTGCTCGCAGAAGGCGCAGACCTGGTCACGTTTACCAGTTCGTCGACGGTCGTAAACTTCTGCAATCTGGTGGGCGTGCCGGCATTGCGGGCGCAGTTTCCGCAGATGCGCTTCGTCAGCATCGGACCGCAAACCACGCAAGCGGCGCGTGAAAAAGGGTTGGAGGTTGCATCGGAAGCGAAGGTGCATACGATTCCTGGTCTCGTCGACGCAATCCTGGCATTGGAAGCAAAAAAATGATCGGGGCAATTCCAGTCATTGCCGAAAACCGCATCCGCGAGGCAATCGAACGGGGTGAGTTTGAACACTTGGAAGGCGCCGGCCAGCCGTTTCGCGACCTCGACGGTCACTACGATCCCGATTGGTGGCTCAAACGCAAGCTGCAGCGTGAGCAGTTGACACCGGAGGATGCGATAGACCAATTAACGCACACGAATTCAACACTGCGGAACACATGACAAAAGAAGAGTGCTACGATCAGGGGATGACGGAGTTCGCGATGGCGGAGTATGACAAGGCCATCGAGTGCTATCGGAAAGCCGTCGAACTCGATCCGGCGTATTTCGACGCGTGGCACGCGCTCGGGATGGCGTTCTTGCGCGCGAACAAAATTCAGGAAGCAATTGAAGCGGGCAAGCGCGCGATTGAAATCAATCCGAACGACATGCTCGCGCACACCAGCCTGTCGATGTACTACATGCGGGCCGGCGACAAGGCGCTGGCGGAAAAGGAAAAGGGGCTGGCAACCGTGCTATCATGGGGCGGAAAAATCGATCAACTCAAGGAGCCGCCCAAATCGTAGCAAGTGCCCTAACAGATCCCGGGTTGCGACGAAACTCCACCCCTCACCCTGCCTCTCCCCCAAGGGGAGAGGAGACTTTTTTGCTCCGTTCCTTGCCGCTTTCCTCTCCCCTCAGGGGGAGAGGATTAAGGTGAGGGGGGTGGTATGAAAACCATGAAGCAATCTGTGGGAAATTGCACTACGGGTGCTTACTGGAACATGTACGACGGCAAGAAGTACATGTGGCCTGACTGCACCTTGAATTGATTTGGCGTCAACTCGATCTGAATCTTTGTCTTGTCGTTCTTGCCCATAAAGCGAAACAGATTGCGCAGCGAGAACGGCTCCGCGTAGCGGATGACCTTGGACTTTTTGATCGATGCCAGTTCTTCGGCCTTGTCGATCGCATCATCAAAATAGCCGATCCCGTCCACAAAACCTGCATCCAACGCCTGCTTGCCCGAGAGGATACGCCCATCGGCCACGCCGTTTTTCAGGTCATCGACTTTCATCTCACGTTCATCCGCCACGATGCCGACAAATTTATCGTAGACCTCCATGACCAGCCCCTGCACGAGCGCCTTCTCGTCTTCCGTCGGTTCACGCGCGGGGTTCAGGATGTCTTTGTACTTGCCGGACTTAAACGTGTAAAATTTGACGCCGATTTTCTCAGCCAAGCCGCCGTACGTGAAACTCTCCATAATCACGCCGATGCTGCCGGTGATGCTCAACTCGTTGGCCATTATGTAGTCGGCCCCGACCGCGACATAATACGCGCCCGAGGCGCCCATGGTGTCGATGCTTGCCACGACGGGCTTCTTGTCGCGCGCCGCCAACACCGCCTGGTAAATGCTGTCCGAGGCCACAACCTCGCCGCCGGGTGAATTGATCCGCAAAATGATGGCTTTTACATGCCTGTCGTCAACCGCCTGTTGGAGCTGGTCCTGGATGTCGGCCACCATGCCTTGCTCGGTGTCATAACTGTCTTCGGAGGAGCTGATCACCCCCGTCACATAAATCACAGCGATCTTGTCCTTCACGTCTTCATCGCCTTCCACGAACCGCTCTTCGAAACGGCCATGGCTGTTACCGAGGGTGATGCCTTCCGTGTGTCCACCGCCGACCATGACGGCGAGCAGCACCACATTCGCCAGAACGCTGACGAACAGGAAGAACGTGACGATGACGGCGTACACGACCCAACCCGTCCGCTTGCGCGGCTGTGGCTGGCTGCCAGGATAGGGAGGTACAGGCTCCATAGGCAGTACATTGCACGACGCGCGAAACCGTCGCAAGAGGAAAAGAGCCCGGTTTTGACTTGGTCAAAAACCGGAATTGGCGTAGTTTACCGCGCCATGCTGCTGGTCATCGACAACTACGACAGCTTCACGTACAACCTCGTCCAGTACCTCGGCGAATTGGGCGCGGAGATGAAGGTGTTCCGCAACGACGAGATCACGCTCGACCAGATCCGCGCCCTGAAACCGTCCCGCATCCTCATCTCGCCAGGCCCGTGCTCGCCTCGCGAATCCGGCTTGTCGAACGACATCATCAAAACCTTCGGCCCGACCACGCCTACGTTCGGCGTCTGCCTCGGCCACCAATGTATGGGCCACGTCTTCGGCGGCGAAGTCGTCCGCGCCGAGCGCCTTATGCACGGCAAGACCTCACCGATTTACCACAACGGTCGCGACCTCTTCCAAGGTATGCCCAACCCGTTCACCGCCACGCGCTACCACTCGCTCCTCATCAAACGCGACACGATCCCCGACACCTTGGAGATCACCGCCGAAACCAAGCCCGAAGGCGAGATCATGGGCATCCGTCACAAGCAACACCCCATCTGGGGCGTCCAATTCCACCCCGAATCCATCCTCACCGAAAGCGGCAAACAAATCCTCGCCAACTTCCTGAAGTTGACCGCCTGAGTGCGCTGGTCGCCGCTGTCCGCGCTGCCTTGCCGCCAACGTGCTGGACGGCTGGGAAAACAAGCTCACGCCGATCCGTTCACCACTGGCGGCCGCACTCGCCGCGGCCCCCCGGATTCCACCGGCCACGTTGTGTGGGCCGGGTATTTTGGTCAACAGACACGATTGGATGGCAGCGCCGTGACGTTGTTGAACGGCTGCGACGGCCGGCGGTCGCTCCGCGCGGTCTGTGCGGAGTGGGAACGCCAGCAACCAGTCGCGCTCCACGGCAAAGAGCCCGAATGACTGCGCATGATGGAAGCCTGCGATTTGGTCTATTTCGCGACCGCCCCCGCCGCCTAACGGCGCGCCCATTCAAATCACGCCGGCGACTGCCAGAATAACCAGGACCAAGAGAAGCGTCCCAAGGCCGCCGACCGGATAGTAGCCCCACCCACCGCTGTATGGCCACGTGGGCAGGGCACCAATCACGAGCAACACCAGAATGAGGATCAACACAGTTCTCATGGTCTTTCAGTGCCTCCGGTTATGCTGCCTTGCGGAACGAATCGCACGCGTCGAGAAACTCTTTGAATTGTTTCTCCGCTTCCTGTTTGGCAATACCGTACCGTTCTTGGATCTTGCCAACCAGTTGCTCGCTCCGACCTTGAATGACATCGATATCATCGTCGGTCAGTTTTCCCCATTTCTCTTTCACGTTGCCTTTGATCTGCAACCAGTTCCCGCGGATTTGGTCTTCATTCATGACTTGGTCTCCTTTGTTGCCTAAATCTAAACTGATCCCAGTGCCGAACAATGGGGGCCAGCACCGTTTCTACTCTGGGACGAACTCCTAGACAGTGTCGGACGCACACTGATGGGAGGCGTTCGAGTAATCTGGTTCGTCGCCTCCCGTTCGTACGTTCAATGTTGAACGCTGCCCCATCCGATTCCATTCCGCACCAATGTCTTGCCCCTGTAAATGCCTATTCCGTTTTGCATCAAAACTGCGAACGAATCTGAACCCTGACGGCACGGCTGGTGCTCTATTTTCAAGTATCAATCTCCGGTTATGGCTGGGACTGCCGATATCACAGATGGAGTGCGGCGGGGGAGGGGTGCCGCATCCTCTGCCCGTGTGTCTCTTTCCCGTTGTCCTCGCATCGCAGCACATGTCGTCGGTGCGGGCACAGCCGTGGCGATCCTTGTCCTCGCCAGCCCGGTTTTTGCAGCCGAAAGACAGGCGCTTCACGGTCACATACCGCAGGCCGTGACCGACTTGAACTTGCAGCCGATTGACCGGCTCCCCGGCACCAACCGCCTCCAACTCGCCATCGGTTTGCCACTGCGCAATCGCGACGCTCTCGGTACACTGCTCCAACAAATTTCCGACCCGGCCAGTCCCCAGTACCGTCACTACCTCACGCCGAACGAGTTCGCGGAACGGTTTGGTCCGACGCGCCAGGATTATCAAGCGGTCATCGACTTCGCCAAATCGAAAGGACTGACCGTCACCGGCACACACCCCAATCGTGTGTTGTTGGACGTAAAGGGGTCGGTAGCGGATATCGAAAACGCCCTGCATGTGACAATGCGCGTCTATCAGCACCCGACGCAAGGCCGCACGTTTTACGCCCCGGATGTCGAGCCGTCGATCGACCTCGCTGTCCCAGTGCTGGGCATCAGCGGATTGAACAACTACACCCCGCCGCATCCGATGAATCTCAGACGCCTTCCCATCGCCACGCGGGAGCGCGCGGTGCCAGCCAGTGGATCGGGACCAAACAGCACGTACATGGGTTCCGATTTCCGGGCAGCGTACGTTCCCGGAGTCTCACTCACCGGCGCCGGCCAGACCGTCGGGCTGGTGGAATTTGACGGATACTATGCGAGCGACATCACCGCCTACGAGAGCCAGGCGAGCCTGACAGGTGTCACGCTGCAGAACGTGCTCCTGGATGGGTACGGGGGCGGAGCCGGCGTCAACAACTCCGAGGTGGCGCTGGATATCGAGGTGGCGATCTCCATGGCTCCGGGATTGTCGCAGGTCATCGTCTATGAAGCAGGACCGTCCGGTTTTCCCGACGACATCTTGAATCGCATGGCCACGGACAATCTGGCCAGTCAACTCAGTTCCTCGTGGACGTGGGGCGGTGGCGTCGACGGAACCGCGGACCAGATCTTCCAGCAGATGGCGGCGCAGGGGCAATCGTTCTTCCAGGCATCCGGCGATAGCGGGGCGTATTCCGGGTCCACCTCCGAGGATTTTCCGGCGGATGATCCCAACATTACAATCGTCGGCGGGACAACGTTGACGACGACCGGGCCGGGCGGAGCCCGGATATCCGAGACCGCCTGGAGTTGGTTTCCCTTCGGTCAACAGGACGCCACCAGCGGCGGGATCAGCACTGACTACGCGATTCCCAGTTGGCAGCAGGGCGTTAGTATGACCACCAACCACGGCTCCACGACCAAGAGAAACATTCCGGATGTCGCGTTGACCGCCGATAACGTCTTTGTTGTCTCCGACAATGGCAGCCTGGGCGACTTCGGCGGCACGAGTTGCGCCGCGCCGTTGTGGGCGGCCTTTGCCGCGCTCGTCAATCAGCAGGCGGCGACAAACGGCCAGTCCGCCATCGGCTTTATCAACCCCGCTATCTACACCATCGGCAAAAGCGCGAATTTCACCACTGACTTTCACGATATCACCACCGGCAATGACACCAACAGCACCAGCCCCACCAATTTCTTCGCCGCTCCCGGCTACGACCTGTGCACCGGCTGGGGTACTCCCGCTGGACAGAACATGATTAACGCCCTCCTTGCCACCGGCGCCAATCTCGTGCTCACCAAGTCGGCGTCGCCGAGTCCAGCCACCACGGGCTCTGCTCTGACGTACACTGTCACCGTCACCAACAACGGCCCTGCCACCGCCGCCAGCGTCACCGTCACCGATGCCCTGCCGGCCAGCGTGACGTTCAGTTCCGCCGCTGCCAGTCAGGGCACCTGTACAACGAACGGACACGTCGTCATCTGCGCCCTCGGCAGCCTCACCGCCAATGCGGTTGCCACCATCACCATCAGCGTCGTCCCGAATCTCGCAGGTATACTCACGAATACCGCTGTCGTGAGCACCGCAACGCCCGATCCGAACCCCACGAACAACACCGCCACGGTCACCACCACCGTCAACAGTCCGCCGTCATGGTTCATCAGCCCGAGCAGTCTCAGCTTCGGTACGCTCACAAGCGGCCAGACCAGCAACCAGACGTTCTCGGTCATCAACCACGGTCTGGCTCGGTTGACGGGGACGGTCGCGCTTGTCACCAGCAGCGGCCCGTTCGTGATTACCAACGGTAGTCCCTTCTCGGTCAATGGGGGAAAGACCGGCACCGTCACCATGACTTTCAGTCCGATCTCTGCTGGCAACTTCAGCAATCTCGTCGCGTTCATTACCACGAATGGCGTTTCGACGAACGCCGTTTCGGGCACAGCCGTTACACCCGCGCAATTGAGCGTCAGCCCGCTCACCCAGAGCTTCGGCACGGTCACGACCGGAACCACGGCGCAGGTCACTTTTCTCGTGACCAACGGCGGCGGTGCGACACTGAGCGGCACTGCGTCCATCACCACCGCGGGTTTTCACATCGTCTCAGGTGCCACGTACAACGTCGCGGCCTTCGGTTCGACGAATGTGGTGGTCAGCCTCACGCCTCCGAGCGTAAACAGTTTCACCGGCAAGGTCATCTTCGCCTCCAACGGCGCCAACTCGACCAACACCGTCACGGGCACCGGCGTATCCGGGCCAACTGCCAGCTTCAGCGCCGCGCCGACCAGTGGTTCATCGCCGTTGACCGTGACTTTCACAGACACTTCGACCGGCACCATCACCAACCGCGTCTGGACCTGGGGCGATGGTGCCGTCACCACTACGGTGGCGACCAGTGTGATGCACACATACGGGTGTGGTGGGCCGTATTCGGTAAGCCTCGTCGTGTCCGGCCCCGGCCAATCCAGTACGCTGAGCAAAGCCGGCCTGATCGGCGTCGCCGATACCACGCCGCCGACCATTACCGCGTGCGCGCCGGTGATGACCAATTCTGCCAACGCCAACTGCCAGGCGGTTGTGCCCGATTTCACCGGCAGCGTGCAGGCGACAGACAATTGCACGCCGAACAGCGCTCTGGTCAAAACCCAGTCGCCCCCGGCGGGTGCAGTCGTGGGCACGGGAACCACGCCGGTTACGATCACGGTCAAGGATGCCGCCGGCAACGCCGCGACCTGTCAAACCAGTTATATCGTCCGCGATGCCACGGCGCCCACGATTGTCGCTTGCGCCCCGTCGGTGACCGCTCTGGCGAATTCCGCCGGGCAGGCGGCGGTGCCGGACTTCACGGCCAAGGTTCAGGCGACGGACAACTGCACCCCGAGCAACGCGCTGGTCAGAGCACAATCGCCAACCGCCGGCGCACTGGTGGGCATCGGCGCGACGCCGGTGACGATCACCATCGTGGACGCTTCGGGCAACTCCGCGGTCTGCTCCGCTACGTTTACGGTGCAGGGGATTCCACCGGGAGCCAATTTCACAGCCGCGCCGACGACAGGGGACGTCCCGCTGGTGGCGGATTTCTCCAACACGTCCACCGGCACGATCACCAGTGTGCTCTGGAGCTTTGGTGATGGCGACATCAGCACCACGCCGAGCCCGTCTCATACTTACACCAACGCCGGCAGCTTCAGCGTGAGCCTGACCGCGTACGGACCGGCCGGCACAAACACATTCACCCGATCCGGCTACCTTATTATTTCGCCCGCCCGGGCGCCGATCATCAGCGCGGGGCCGACAGTGTCGAATGCGCTTCTACAAATTGACAATCAGGTCGTGGTCGAGGCGGGCGCCACGAATGTCTTCACCGCGACAGCAACCGACCCGGATGGTCTCCCGCTTGGTTATCAATGGCAGTTTGGTGACGACATGACCAACGGGCCGGCGCCACTGGCCACCGCCTTGCATGTCTACAACGGCAATTGCGGCCCCTATGTTGCCAGCGTCACCGTCAGCAACGGCTACACGTCCGTCAGCAGTAATCTCGCGGTGGCCGTGGCCTGTGAAATGCCGGTTAGCAAACTGCGGCTCAAACCGAACTTTACGAAATCCAATGCCGACAAAGCCGCCCTGACCTCCATGCTGGATTTGGGCAGCGCATTTCAGCCACCCGGCCAGGCGCTGGTCGTGGACATCGGTGATGCGCTCGTGCAGTTCACATTCAACAAAAATGGGCTGGGTGTGAACGGATCGAGCATGGGACGTGTAAAATTCGTCAAGCGCATGGGCTTGTGGTCGCTGACTGTGCGACTGAACAAGGGCGACTGGCAGAACCAATGGGCCGCTCATGGCATGACCAACGCCATGATCAAAACCCCTGGCGTGACCGTGACAGTGCCCGTCGTTGTTCTCGTCGGCGACACCGCCTTCGCAACCGACCACCCGCTCAACTACACCGCTACCGCCGACAAAACAGGCTTGGCGAAGTAACGCATCGCCAACCCCATTCTACGGGGCAACTCCATCCTGCAGTGCGCCCTTCTGCTGTTCGGTGGAGATTCACTTCTCGACTATGGTTCTCCAAAATGTTTTAATCGCAAGTGTCGCTACGAAAAGACCTTCCGTAGCGGCGGGAGAGCGTTGTCCATGGGTGAGACTCGTACGACGGTTGTACCGGATGGAGGTCAGGGCTGGAATGGAAATTTCCGGTTCACACTCATCATTGCGGCAATATGTGTCGTGATCTCTTCCGCAGCCCACGCCCAGACCAATAGTTGGATTAACTCCGCCAGCGGGTTTTGGCAGGACGCCAACAGTTGGTCCTTGGGAATGCCGCCCAATACCACACAGTCCCTGCTCGTCACCAACGCGGGCAATAGAACCGTCTTCATCGACTCCTCCACATCCTCGGGCTACTCGAACACCCTCACGGTGAGCGATGTGATTCTGGCTGGACAGAGCAGCGCCATCAATACGCTTCTGATCAATAACATCGGCGTCAATCCGCCTCTGCATGTTCTCAATTCATTGATCGTCGACCCGGGCGGCGCGCTGCTGGAGACCAACTCCGCACTGGTCGTGGACAATGCCGCCGGGGGAGCGATTGATGTCGAGGGCACCATGGCACTTTCCGGCACCAACTTCCTCTCCGGTGGCCTCTATGTCGGCTTTTCGACAAACTCAGCCGCTGACGTTTCCGTGATCAACGGCCAAACCGCGTTCACCAACGGGTATATGACAATCGGTTTCTACGGTTCGGCCCAGGTCGCTCTATCGAGTGGAACACTGCAGACCGAAGACAACATTTCTCCTCCCAGCGCCATGTTTGTCGGACTCGGGCCCGATTCGGAAGGCGCGTTCTCCATCCTCGGCGGAAACCTTCTGGTTCCCGAGCACCTCAGCCTCGGGGAAGACGCTGGTTCCATGGGGTTGCTCTCCCTTGACGGCGGCCAGCTCGTCGCGACGAACAACTTCCTCATCAGCATCGGCGGCAATGCCACAGGGCAGATCGTTGTCTCCAATGGCCAACTCGCCGCCTCCTACGTGATGGTAGGCGATGCGCTGGGTTCTTCCGGAGCGCTTACCCTCGCGGGAGGCTCGATAACCATCTCGGGGCCATGGTAATCGCTCAGGGCCAGAGCGCCACCGGGTCGGTTTTCATTACTGGCGGCCAGTTGTCGGTGACGAACCAAGGCGTGTCGTTGGGCACCTTCGGGACCGGTCAGTTGTCGGTGACCATCGCCGGTTTCGGGGTTGGGCAAATGACGGTGTCCAACGGGTCGCTCCTTGCCCAAAGCGTCATCGTCGCCGACTGCGAAAATTCTCAAGGCACCCTTACGATTGCCGGAGGAGCCGTTGCCGTGGCATCGAACGTGACCGTCGGAGCCCACGCCTATATCGGAGTGTATACTAATGCAAATGCAAGCGGCGCAATTCAAATGACCAGCGGCAGCCTCACAGTCACCAACCAATCCGCCGCAGGTCAACTTGTCATCGGCCAAAACGGCACGGCAACATTTCTCCAAAGCGGCGGGACCGCGACCGTCGATCAGTTGTTGGTCACAAATGGCACGAGTAGTGTATTCAGTCTAAACTCGGGGCTGTTCAATACGAGAGCGACGGCGGTCAGCAATGCGCAAACGTTCTTCGTGGGAGACGGCGCGGACCCGGCTACGTACCACTTGCTCGCCGGCATCCATTCTTTTGCGAACGGCGTGGAAGTTCGCAGCAACGCCGTGTTGAGCGGCTGCGGCACCATCAACGGCGCCGTTCTCGTCGATCCCGGCGGCCTGGTGCAGGCCGATTGCGGCGGCACACTCACGTTCACGGGCATTGTCACCAACAACGGTGAACTGGTGGCGGCCAACGGCAGCACGGTGGAATCCTACGGCCTCGTCGTCAACGACGGCGTGATTAATATCATCAATGGCAACACGAATTTCCATGCCGGTTTTATCAACAATGGCGTCGTGCTGACCTCCAACGTCGTTCCCCAAATCATTTCGATCACGGCGGTTGGTTCGAATATCGAGGTTCAGTTCACGACCGCCTCCAACCTGACATATGTACTTGAGTACACGGGCAACCTGCTCACGGGCAGTTGGCTTCCGCTCGCCGGGTTCAGCGGCCCGGGCGGGGATGTGACGGTGACGGATTTTAACGCGATACTACAGACACAACGCTTTTACCGGATTCACCTCGTGGTGCCGCCATGATTCCCCGGGGCAATTCAGGCAGAGCAGTAGGTGAACAATGAAACATGGATCAAAAAGGGCCTTCACGTTGACCGAGTTGTTGGTGGTCGTCCCGATCGTCGCGCTCTTGGGGACGATGTTACTCGCGGTGTCGAATGACGCGAAGCAACAACTTCAAGCCGCCGCCTGCCTCAATAACATGCGTCAGTGGGGACTCGGCTTCATGTTGTACGCCAACGACTGGAACGATTACTTCCCGTACGATGGCGACGCCAACAATTCTCCCTGCGCTACGCTCAACACGAACGCTTGGTTTAATGTTGTTCCTCAGTACATCGGCCAGAAACGCCTGTGCGATTTGTACACGGCCGGCACACCACCAACCCCCCTGACCAAAAGCCCGTGGTCCTGCCCCAGTGCGACCAATATTACCGTGCAGCCCACGCTCTCAAATGCGTATTTCATGTATTCGATGAGCGTGTGCTACCATTCGGAAGTCTTCCCCAGTCTTGGATTCCGGCGCAACCGAGCGACGAGCCCGCCCAACACCATTCTCTTCTGCGAGGAGCCGGAAGACAGCTATCCGGAGACCCAGGGCCTGAACGACACTGTAACGAGACATTTTGGCGGTAGCAACTTCGTCTTCTGGGACGGCCATGCGGATTGGATTGCATTTACCAACTTTTGCCGGGCTAGGAATCCCGGATGCCCAGCGCCACTGGGCAACATTGAATGGGACAACTCGAGTTTTGGCGGCGACTGGAGCGCCAGCATACACTATCACTGGTGGCCGTTTTTAGATGCCAACACCTCGTCTCAATGACTCGGAGCCACTTCTTCTCCGCTTCGCGTCGTTTGTGATTTCGTGGTGAATCTCGGTGTCAGCCGAGATCCGTCCAACTCACCAAATCCGCCAGATTCGGGCGGCCGTCGTGATGCCAGGAGAGAGGCGGGCGTTGCATTTGGCCGATGGGGCAGACGCGGTGGATGCCCATTCGGGCCAGGTCACCGGCAAAGGCGAGGGTGCGCTCGCTCACGGGGGCAACGCCGACAGTGGAGACGCTGGTCGCAAACTTCTGGATGGCGTCGAGCACGCGCTTGTAGCCGTCGGTCGGTTTGACGAAGACGATCCGGTTGAGGCATGACGGCATGAACGCGGGGCTGTCGTCGTAGATCACGGACCAATCATTGGCCGTGGGACTTGACCAGACACCGAGCCGTCTGTCTGAAGCGGCCCGAAATTCGTAGCCGGAGCGAAATCTGGCGATTTGCGCCGCCTCCTCAACCGCGAGTTGGCCCCGCGGCACGCGCGCTTGATACACGGCCATCGCTTCAGCCAGCGCCGCCGCAAACTTGCGGGGGCCGAACTGTCCCCGTTCCTCGACATAGAAGACGTGCGGTGACAGGCAGCCCTGTTGGTCGTACACGGAGGCATCGAACGCGGCGGCCTGGGCCAATTGCGGGAGATTCTCTTCGGTCATCGCTTCCTTGGCGATCACGGCGAAACTGATTTTGTGGCCGTAGCCGAGGAATCTTGCCGACGCCGGCGCAAGCTGGCGCAGCGCTGAAATCGCGTGGTCATCACCATAGGCGATGACCGCGTCCGCGTCTTCCAAGGCGGTTTGGGTCAAGGCCAACTCACTCCGTGGCCAATCGAGGGTCGCCACGCAATCGGCCAACTCCGCGTCCACTTCGCGCAGGGATCGCGCAAAGAGGGAAGGGAACACGGGATCGCGCGCAGCAGTTTTCACGAGATTGGCGGAGCGCAACAACAGCCCACCGCAAATGCTGACAATCCCGGGCATCGGCACGTTCCCCGCCAGAAAATGCACCATCAGCCGCGGCGCCGTCGCGCGCGTTTGTATACGGCCGCGCAAGCAGAACTCGTCAAGCACGCGGCGATTGCCCAACTCGCGGTCGAGAAGTTCGCCGAGGGATTCATACGTGATTGCTCCGAAGGTCAAATCGACCGCTTCATTCACCATCGCTTCGGAGAAGCCGGTGAATACCGGCGCCTGCTCGACGGCGCGCTTACGCCAGGGGCTGTTCTGATCCAGCCAGTTTTTGGCAGTCTGCACCAACGCGGTGATGACGGCGTCCGTGCTGCGATGCTGCAGCACGCGCTCGCGCGCTTCGCGGGTCCGGTGCGCCGCTTCCCGAATCTGTTCGACTGTTGCGCTCATTTCGCTTTGTAGGGCAAGCCCTCCGCTTGCCTTAAATCATTCCCAATGTTTCCGCATTTAACGAGCAGCCCCGCACTTCCGTGCCCGCCGCGCGCCCGAAAACTTCAAATCCTCGCAGGCCCGATGGTGGATCGCCCACTACCGAGCCCAAATCTTCCGTCTGAATGCACATCATAGTCCAGAGGTTGGCCAAATCGAAGACCCGAATCAGCCCACGCTCCTCATTATTAGCAGTCTCCCTGCCAGTATTCGGGTCGATGATCAGCACCCGCGCCCACGGCGCCACCGCCTTAACATCCGTCCGCCTCCCCGCTTGCATCGTCAAATCATAGAACTGCGTGCTCAATTCCGTCATGCCATATTCATTCACCACCCGCGTCGCGGGGATGCCCAGAAATTTCTCAAACAACGCATACAGGTCGGTTTTCGCGAGCTCCCGCGACCGGCCCTTGAAGCCGCCCGTCTCCATCGCCCGACTGCCTGCGGACATCTCAAATTTCAAATTCTGTTGCGCGAGATGATCGAACAGATGGACAAATGCAAACGCGGTCCCTAGCAAGAACACAGGTTGGTGCGCCCACTGCGCCTCGCACAGGTCGCGTACCAGTTTCTCGACGAGCAAGTGTCCGCCTTCAACATAATAGCTGCTGTCGGCCGCGCCAAACTCCCGCATAACTACTCCTATCATATACGATAGCGACGAGTGCGGCGCTTCCTCCGGCGCGGGCGCCAGCACCATCATCGGTAAAGTGGGGCGGGCGTCCCGCCCGCCGTTGTTGGGTGAATGCCCCCCGAGCAAATGCTCCGCGAAGTTCGGTCGGATCGCCGCCTCATACAATTCCGTTGTCCGCAAATAATGCTTCCCCGCTTTCTCGCGCGTCGTCCCACTCGTGTGAAATTCTGCGACCGCTTCCTCGATGGGAAAGCACGTAAGCGCAAACTCCTTGAACGCACTCGTCGGCACGGCGGGAACTTCCTTCCAATGCATTACCGTTTGCGGCGTCAACTTCAGATGTTCGCAATAAGCCCGGTACGGCGTACACCGCTCAAATTGGAAAGCAAACACGGCGCGCGCTAGTTGATCGAACTCCTCGCCCGCCGTCGGCTGTGCCACCCCATGCGCAATCAGGGTGAGGACGCGCTGTTCGAGATCTATGGCGGTCTGGTCCATTGTTGGCTCGGACTATTTCGGCTGGCCTTCAGCAGGCAACGATTTCATAATGCTGGCCGTGAAGCGGGTTGTCAAATGTATAGCCCTCAGTTTTGGCGCAGTTGTACTTCTAGCCGTTGTGTTGGGGTTTATCGGCTTCCGCTGGGGCCTGACGCCGCTTCCCAAACCGCCGCCGGGCGTTCGAATCAAACCCCTCCTGCCACCGATCGCGCGCGAGAATCTGACTCCCGAAAACGGCGCGTTTCAGTACATGCGAGCGGTTGACTTTATCCAGCGGCGTTACCTGCCAGATGAATTCGAAGATCAAATACAGGCCTTACTCGACGGCAGCATCCCGGCAAAAATAAATGGTCTTGAGCGGACCATCAGCGACTTCGGTCCCGCGCTCGATCTCGTTCGCCAGGGCACACACACGCCTTCGTGCCAGATGCCGCAACTGGATCTCACGGTCGATACGAATGCTTTCCGATCGCTGAGGCTGGCGGCGCGCCTGCTCGTTGCCGATGGCAAATTGGCCGAGAATCAGGGTGACTTTACCCGAGCCATCGACGACTACCTCACTGTCGTCAAGTTTGGCGTGGACTGCGCGAAAGGCGGGACGATCATGTACGCACTGATCGGTGACGCAATCGAGAGCCTGGGGAGCCAGGCAATCAGAGCATACGTCCTGCAAAACACAAATCCGTCTGGCGATACGCAGAGCATCATGGAAAAACTGAGTCGCATCTACAGCGAGCGAATGCCCTTTGCGGAGACGCTCCGCTACGAGCTCGAAGGCTTGAAAGGCACAATGGACCAAGCGCTGCTCGATCAGACCAACTCTTGGCAGCAACTGTTGATTAGCAGGGATGAGGTGTTCGTCTATTTTGAAGCCGCTTTCGGTGAGCTAATCCAGGACGCGGAGAGGCCGCTCTGGGAAAGTAATACGAAGGCGATCATGCGCAAATGGGAACGAGACAAACCCATCTGGCGTACGGCTCTCAACCGCCCCATCCCGCGAATCCTCGTGGCCATGATGCTGCCCAACATCGGCTCCGCACGCAACAGGACTATCCGCGCTGAGCTGGAACTTGAAGCCACGACGGTCGTATGCGCGTTGAAGTCTTACGAGATCATCCATGGGGCGCCGCCAAACCAGTTATCGGATCTCACCTCTGATTTATTGCCGTCGCTCCCGATGGACCCATTCGACGGCAAACCGCTACGCTATCGACACGAGGGCAAGGAATGGGTGGTTTGGAGTGTCGGCTCCGATAGGAAGGATGACAATGCCGCGTGGCACGAATTCAAGTATCGTAAGCACGACGACTACCGAATCGGCGGAGACATCTATTTCAAGTCAACGGAACCGCAGGACGATCTGGCATTTTATCTGAGTCAACAAAAGGTCAAAGCCAGCGGGACAACTCTTTCAAAGCGAACTCCAACTGCCGCTCCGTGATCACGAGGGGAGGGGTCACACCCAGTATTTCGCCGCGATTTCCTTCCGGCAACGCCAGCACGCCGCGCTGCAACAGCTTCTCCACAATCGGCACGGCATTCCCAACTTCCACACCCAGCATCAAACCTTTGCCGCGCACCGTCCCAAATTCCGCCAGCCGCCTCGCCAACCACTCGCCCAGCTTACGACTCCGCGCATCCAACTTCATGCGCTTCATCTCGCCAATCGCCGCCAACGCCGCCGCGCATCCCAGCGGGTTCCCAAGGAACGTGCTCGTGTGAATCGCCTCACCATTCGATTCGGGCCAACTGTCCATCACTTCGGCGCGGCCGACACAGGCCGAGATCGGGAAACCGCCCGCCATCGCTTTCCCGACGCACACGATGTCGGGAACCACGTTCCAATGTTCGCACGCGAACCATCGTCCCGTGCGGCAGAAGCCCGAGTAGATTTCGTCGAAGATCAGCACGAGACCGTGCTGGCCGCAGACGTTGCGTAACTTCGAGAGAAAATCGTCGGGCGACACGACAATTCCGCCGCGCCCTTGAATTGGCTCGACGATCACGGCGCCATAATGATCAATCGGATGCGGGAGGGACGGCAACGACCCGAACGGGACATGAGTTGTGAACCGACCAAGTTGCTTCGAAAATGGCGTGCGAAAATCCGATCGCCATGTCGCGTCCAACGCGCCATACGTCAGCCCGTGATATGCGCCTTCGAAAGCAATGACCCCAGGACGCTTCGTATGTATCGCCGCAGTCTTGAGTGCTGCTTCCACTGCCTCCGCCCCAGAGTTGGCAAAAATGACACGGGCCTGCGGTTGTAGGCCGCGTGCGCCCACGCGGCGTCCGCTGCGAACGGTGGGCTCACGACCCCATCGTCCAAACGTCAACGCAACCAGCTCCCGCGCCAGTTGCAACTTCAGTTCGTTCGGATGCACGTCGCCCATGGCGTGCAACAATTTCGCCGCCTGGGTTTTGATCGCTGCCACGACCCGTGGATTCGTGTGGCCAACGTTGGCAACACCAAATGCCGCCGTCAGATCAAGGTACCGATTGCCATCGACGTCCCAGACGTTCGCTCCCGCAGCACGCTGCCAGAAGACCGGCCAATGCTCCGAGATGCAAGTAATGTTGCGCGATTCAAAACGATGGAGTTGGCGGGCAAGGGCACGGGACTTCGGGCCAGGGATTTTGGTTTTGAACGATGGCAGTAAATCTTTCACGACGATGAACCCATCCCAGTTGGACGAAAGCCGCTCTTTCTGGGCTGCGGGAGGGCAAGGCTCCGTCCGAGCCGCTGCACCACGCTCCCAACCATGGCTCGCCCTCCACAAAACCTATGTTGCGACACTAATTATGTCGGACGAATTTGAAAAACGTCTTGTCCGGTTCCTGATCGACCAACAACACGAGGTGATTGGCCTTCATCGCTTCCACAAACTCATCGACGCCGATGGTCTCATAGTCCAGCTTGTTGTCGCCGTCGAAGAGCACGGTCGGGTCGTCATCGCTGTTGCGCCGGCGCGCGGGCCGGCCCTTGCGTTCCTCAATCCAGCTTCGGATTTGGTTGGTTTTGACGATGATGCGCAACGACATGTCTTACACTCCTCGGGTCTCGGCTCCCCAGATATGCTTGTGCCATTGGGTCTGCATGCGAACGGGCAGTCTATCCGCCAGAATCCATTCCGCAAGCGTTTTGAGCGGCAGTTTGCCCCAGACGGGTGAAAACAAGACCTTGCACACGCTCGCCAGTTGATGTTCCACCATCATCTCTCTTGCCCAGTCGTAATCCGCGCGGTCGGCGACGACGAACTTCACCTCGTCCTTCTTGTCGAGATGGCGGATGTTCTCATACAAATTCTTCCCGCTCTCACCGCTGCCAGGACACTTCAAATCCATGATCTTGAACACGCGCGGGTCGACGAGCGAAACGTCCACCGATCCACTCGTCTCCAGCAACACCATCTTGCCCAAGTCGCATAGTCGCGCCATCAACGGAAACACATTCGGCTGCAATAGCGGCTCGCCACCTGTGATTTCGACGAGTGGACAATTGTATTCCAGCACCTTCACGATCACATCGCTGAGCTTCATCGGCGCCCCTTCGTGAAACGAATACGTCGTGTCGCACCACGTGCATCGCAGATTGCACGCCGTCAACCGCACAAACACGCACGGCAGCCCCGCGAACGACGACTCGCCCTGAATGCTATGAAAAATCTCGTTGATGACAAGGGTATCGGCCACAACCTGAAGCTAGCAAAACCGTGGTGTCCCGTCAATTTATAGGGTTGTTATAGGCCGCGTGCCCTCACACGGCGTTCCGTTGTCATTAGCAGGGCGCGGCGTTATTCGGGTTGAATCTTCACAGCTTTCCCGGTCCTCGCCGATTCATACAGCGCTTCCATCAATAGCGCCTGTCGCAATCCCCAAATTGCCGGAGCGGGATCTTCGGCCCGGCCGAGCACGCAATCGATAAACCACTGCTGCAATGAGGGCACGGGGGATATGGCGGGATACTTCACGGGCTTGCCGTCGGCGCCCCATTGTTGCAACCGTCCACCATGAATCCCCGTTTGCACTTCACCTTTTGTCATGGAGACACGGATGCCTTCTTCCCATCCGACCACCGAATCGCCATTGATGAGCGCGGTGCCAAGCGCGCCGTTCTCATACCGAATTGACGCGCTGCAGGTAATGTCGACAGGTGCGCTGCGGTTGTCCGTCCAAGCGAACACTTCACGCGGACGAAGATTGGTCAGGTAAAGGAGCGCGTTGAACGCGTGTGCGCCGCTATCGTACGCCATCCCTCCGCCCGCCACCTTCGGTTCCTGCCGCCACGTACCCGTCGTCCCACGTTTCCAGGCCTGCGCCACAAACGCATCCGCCGCGACCACGTCGCCCAACTCTCCCCGCTCCATTAAGACCCGAATATATTGAAACTCCGCCGTAAATGTACCGGGAAACGCTACGCTCACAATCCGTTTCTTTTTCGCCGCGCGTTTGATGATACTCCGCGCGTCCTCGGACGTGATCACCATCGGCTTTTCCACCAACACATGAAGCCCCGCGTCGAGCGAGTCGCTCACCTGCTGGAAGTGATCGGCGTGCGGCGTCACGACGAGCACGGCGTCCATCGGTACCTTGGCCAGCATGTCCTCGTAATTGGCAAACGTCGGTAGCTTCCTCTTGATGGGATCAAAAATCTCCCGCTGATAGCGGTCGAGGTTTTCCGCACGCGTGTCGCAGAGCGCAACAATCTCCGCATCCTGCACCTGCGTGGTGTACATTTTCCCATGATAGCGGCTCATGCCGCCGCAACCGATGATACCTAATCGAACCTTTTTCATATTGAGAGCGGAGCCTAGCAAATGGGCTTGCCCTCGGCAATCTATCCGGCAACGATGCTCAGGTGACGAAATTGACGCCAGACCAGTTTGCCGTCGTAATGCGTGAGGTCGAGTGGATGATCGGGGAAAGGGAACGCGACGAGGTGTGGCGCGTGCTCAAGATGTTCGCCGATGGCCGCTTCAACTTCGGTCAGTGTGATTTTCCACCCGCGGTCCACGATGAGTTCGAGAAGCTGGGGACGACACGGCGGAAAGATTACGTGACCCTACTCAATCAACTGGAGGGCATTTGTGGGGCGAGCGGCCCGCTTGCCAATTTCCCAACGACGGCAGGCGGGTCGCCGGCCCTACAATCGGCATTCGAAATTCACCGGATTGGTGAAATCCATCACGACGGTCGACTGTTTCCCCTGGTGAAACTCGTCACGAAACCAGCGATCTCACCCTACACTGTGCAGGTTCCGATCTGCCTGGTGGCGGGCGTGCATGGCGACGAACCCGACGGCATTCTCGCGGCCTTGGAGTTTGCTCGGCGGCTGGCACGAAGTCCGCAACTCGTGTCCAACTATTCGCTGACGATTTATCCGTGCGTGAACCCGGTCGGATATGAACGCATGACGCGAGAAAATGGAAATGGCAAGGACCTCAATCGGGAGTTCTTCCGCAAGAGCCGGGAAGAAGAAGTGGTCGTCATGGAACGCGAGTTGCACGCGCACGAGTTCACGGGATTCATTAGCGGCCACAGCGATTTCGAGTCGTTCGGCCTGTACGCCTATGCCACGGGAGCTGTATTGAGCGAACGATTGGCAAAGCCGGCGCTCTTTCAAGCCAGCGGCGTCATTCCCATCAATACCGACGCGATAATTGATGGTCATCCGGCGGAGAACGGGATCATCAACCAGAAATTTCCCGGCTCGCTCGGCCCGCTGTCAAAAGGCGCGACCGAGCCATTCGACATCACCATCGAGACCCCGAATCTTTTCGCGCTCACCAAACGCGTCGAAGCCCTGGCGATCGCCTTTGAAACCATTCTCCACGAATACCGCGCCGTTGCGTCGGAGGCAATGTACTTATAGCCAATACAGAGGTGAGAATCAGAGGCTCGCCGAAAAATACAGGAAATTACGGTTGATTCTCTGTCGGGAGAAGGAATATTGAATGGTGGTTGCGGTCGCCAGGAGGTGTTCCGTAAGCGGACGATGTGAAAAGGAGCGTAGATTGAATCGAGGTAACGCATGAAAGTGCTAAAATTCTTTGTGGGAGTGATTATATTCGGGGCACTCATCACGGTCGTCCAGCTTGCCGATTCTCCACTGGATACTCCTGTGGCAAGATTCCAACAGTTGCCGGACATCAGCGTGACGCAGATGGCGGAAGCCGAATGGGCGGTGGGGCGTGTCAGCTCGGCGTTGCTACTGTTCGATTACGCCGTCGAGAACAATCTGCCAGAAAAAGCGCGGACGATGGAAGCGCGCCAGAAAGTGTTTGCGCAACTGGCCAGCGAGAACACGCCCGCAAGCCGGTTGAAAGCCACCGGCTGGACGGCGGCACTGGCGGGAGGAAGTTCATTTGAGAATCTGGCCGGTACCACCGTAGCCGACGCCGCGCTGTATGGAGATATTGCCCAAGTGGCACGGCAGGGCGGGTTCGAGGGAAATCAGGATGACTTCATCGCGGCCCTCAACAGCATTGCCAGCATGTCCACCGTGTTTCCCGCAGCCGACGGCACGATCATTCTCGCCAAGGCGGCACGACAGGCCGGCGCGATCAATGAGTCCCTGCTCAACCAATTAAACCAGATGCTGGGGATGATGCGGGCTGACCCGAAGTCCGGATTGGCAGTGGAGAAGTTCAAAGATAATTTCATGCCCCTCTTCGAGCTGGCCAGACAGTGTCGCACGTGGGGTGAGTTTGAGACGATCCTGCGCCATGCCGACAGTCCCGACCAGTTGAAGGTGCTGACGAAGATGGCGTCGATGACGCCGTCCGCGTCCAAACGGCTCGCCCAAGTCCTGGCGGTGGCGGGCGGCGAGGGAAGAGCCACGGCGTCCGTGTGCATCGATCTTGTCATGCGGCAAGGACCAAAGGGACTGGACCTGTTATACGCGGCCATCGGCAAAGGGCCGGCTGGGCTGAAGTTTGTGGCGGGTCATCCTGAGTTGACTCCGCAGAGTCTGGCAAGCGTCACGAAATCGCGATCGCCGGCGCTGGAGTCGATACAGGACAGTTACCAATCGCTTCGATATCACTACGGAGCCGGTATCTCGACGGCGAAATACATCCTGATTGCGATTCTGTCAGGTCTACTGATCCTCGTGGTGGTGCCCGGCCGCTATCTGGAAAAACTCATCGCAAGGCCCGGAACGGCACTCGCCGCCCCAAGCTCGGCCCATTTTTTGGCCACGGCGTTGGTTGTCGGATTGGTGCTGAGCGTGTTGATCTATTTATTGTCGATGGCGATGCGCCCTGCCATGGAGCAGCCCGCAGCAATGACCGGCACTGGCGAGGCTGTTGGATCTGCCATCGCTGCTCAAGGAGCCGACAGCGCGTTCTTGTCGGGAACCGTTGTGCTGTTGTCGCTGCTGGTGCACGCCGTTGTGTGGTTCTACGTGAGGGGCAAGATTCGCGTGGTTGAAGATGACGAAGCCGCTACAGTGGACTTGCGGTTGCGGCGCTTGGAGAACCTCGATATCTTTCTGGACCTGCCTCTGTTCACAGGATTGGCGCTCACCGTCGTCGCGTTCATTCTCATCACGCTGAATGCCGGGATGAGCCGTCACTTTGCCTACACCTCAACGGTCGTGGGCATCTTGTCGGCGGTTTCGCTGCGAATACGGTATGTGTATCCGTTGAAGGAGCGGTTGATTCACGTGAAGTGATCGGTGGGACACGATGAAAACCTCCGTCCTGATCGTCATGCTCGACTTTCTGGTGTGCTCGCTGCTGATGTTCATCATCGGCACGGGCGGCGCGCAGACGCAGTTCGCCACGTCGACACCGCCGGTCAATGAACAGTTTTCGGCCGCAGCGATGCAGGCGCAGCAGGAGGAATGGAACCGTACGTACGAACAGCAGACGTTGCTCACCCAGCTCAATTCGACTACAACGGAAAATCAGCAACTGCGCGGCCGGCTCAGCGAGACGACCGCCACACTCGCCGAACGCGAAGCCAACCTAAAAGCCATCTCCGAGGAAAAGGCGCGGGTGGAACAGGCCAAGGCGCAGACGGAAGAGGCGTTGTCGAATGTGGCGACGCAACTGACCCGCGTGAGCGCCGAACGCGAAACATTGCAGAAGGAAGGGGAGGCGGCCAAAGAAAGTTTGTCGAAACTTCAAACCGAGATGACCGGTTTGCAGACCGAGCAGACCAGACTCCAGCAGGAAAAGACGCAACTCGCGGAGCACGCTCAGCAATTGGGGCAGACGGTCGCCAGCCAGCAGGCGACCATCAGCACGTTGAGCGAAGAAGTGCGCGCGTCTCAGGTGCGGATGGAGACGCAACTTACCGATGTCGCCAAAGGCCAGCAGGAAATGGGGACCACGCTGACCCAATTGGATGAGTTTGCGCGCACGCTGCCGGCGACCATCCAAAAGAGCGTCGCTGGTGTTCATGACGACCAACAGGCCATGCAGCAGAACGTCGCCGCTCTAGCCGAGGACGTGAAAAACATGCAGTCGGGGCTTAGTGCCGACGAAAAGGCGCGCTTGATGCAAGCCGTTACCGATGTAGCCAAAGGACAGCAGGATCTGCAGTCGCAACTCGACTCGCTGATCAAAGCCGGACAGAACAATCAGGTCGGCAAGAGCCTGGATGCCATTCAGACAGGTCAGGAATCGTTGCGGGAGCAGGCTGCGAAGTTGGGCGATCAGATTGAATCGATCAAAGCCCGCGGCCCGGGCCCTTACAAGGCCGTCAAGGGCGCGCGCCTCGAACTGCATGTGGCCATTGCGAAACGCGACTCCTACGAGTCTCCGATTTCACGCTTCAGGTCCGCAGCTTATCCGCCGGTCGTCAACGTGGATGGTCGTTCCTTCATCATCGCCAACGCGCAGACGCTCGGCTTCGGCTGGTGGGCGTTGGGCGGCGGCGACGGTGAGATGACGCAACTCGGCTACACCGTCAATCCCGTCGGTGATGCGTCTTCGTCCACGCGGTTGACCCCGCCGGCGTGCGTCTTGCAGGCCAATCCACACGTGGTCGCGATCGGACTGGATCATCCGCTGCCCGGCCTCACCACCATGGAGTTGGCAGGACCGGACGCCGCGCTGCAAAACACCGACCAACATAAGCTCCACGTTTTCAAGAGCACAGCGGCGGGACTGAGTTTTGAAGTCGATACCACCCCCGATCTGGCTGACCCACGCTACTTGGTGCTCCAACGCCCCCTCCGCGGCGTGGCGGCTTGGTTTCAAAACCCCGCCTACCGCCCCGATGTAGGCGATTACGTCGTGACCGACGACGGCAAACTGGTCGGCATCATGGTCAGCCGCGAACGCTGCTTCCTCATCGCCAAAGACACCCTCGTCAATTGCGCCCTGACAGTCCCGCTCACGGACGGCCCACACTTCCTGACAGCCATCGAGCAGTACCGAAGACTGAAGTAACGCCAGCAATTGAAAACCAAATTCATCGCGCACGCCTGTGTTGGCAGGATCGTCGTGCGGCCGATTTTCATCTTATCAAGGCCACCCTGCCCCGGTTTGGGAGTCAACCAAACCGGGACAAGGCCAGAATTTTTATTCAACGTGCGGTCAAACGAAACTCACCTTCAGCAACTGTGGCGCTTCGATCAACGCCTGTGAAATGATGCTGTTCGCGCTGTTGACCATGTTGACGGTATTGCCCACTCCGGCATTTTCCTGGACATTCTTTGCAGTGTAGGCGTAGGCCTCATCAAAAAAGGTGGCGCCATAATCGCAAAGCGCGGATTGGCCGCCGTTGACGGTCGGAGCTTCCAAGATCCACTCCGCGCAATTGCCATTGAAGGTTGCGCCGCTGGGGATGGTGATCTGGAAGGAGACGTGCGTATTGGTGCTAAGATTGGTCAGATAAATCGTGGCCGTCGCGGCACCCGTAGAGCAAATCAGGCAGGTCATATAGTCGCCCGATGTAACCGGCAGGTTGGTTATGGTGACCGAGGAATTAGGAAACCATTCCCACCACGCTGCCACAGCCTTATGCGCGACGCCGTTTTGCACCAAGACGTCCGAGTCAGTGCCCGCCTGTAAAACATCGTTTGAACCCCAGCCATCAATGCCGATCCAAGCCGAAGAATAATACCATTGTCCGGTCGGCAGGCCCGGCGGCTGGTTGGGATCGGGCACAATCCAATTGCCGGTGATCCATTTGAACGTGTCGCCGGCCGGACTGGGAACCACACCGCCCGACCAGTTGGTCGAAGTGGAAGTACCGTCCTTGATGTCCACCCGATTTGCGACCGGCCGATGCTGCTTGTTTTCGTTTTTCAAAAACTCCGGGACAATGTGAGTCAGTTTCTTTGAATACACCTTGTGCCATTTCTTGTATAGCTCCGGGTCCTTGTCCTTGTCGGGCCGTGGCGCGACGCCATGGTGCAACAGTTTGCTGGGCGGAGCTGTCAACGGGTCAAAACCCTCGGGAGGGACTTCAAAGGTGGTTAATTTAAGTTCCCCGATGCTGGTCTCAGTTTTTTTGTTTGGCATACTATCCCTTTTGGTTGGTTGTTATTGCCTACACATGCGCTTTTCGGCTTCTGCGCCTTGTCTC
>Ga0302325_10001069_pt1 | contig 71709 bp, 64 predicted proteins | sample Palsa_T0_2_FD_201948 | JGI IMG/M metagenome (GOLD analysis project Ga0302325, IMG submission 201948) | Peat permafrost microbial communities from Stordalen Mire near Abisko, Sweden - Palsa_T0_2 | ecosystem: Environmental > Terrestrial > Soil > Palsa > Peat permafrost | place: Sweden: Abisko...
ACCGGCCGCTGTGCCAGGGTCGTTCGCAGCACGAGCGCTTGCGCGAGGACGATCGCCACGAACCCGGGTGCGCTGGGGAAGTAGCCGCCGGCGTTGAACGACAGGTACACGAGTGCGGCCGGCGCCAGCGCGAGCAGGGCGATCCAGCCGATCGACTCCCGCGGCGCGCGCCGCTGCCGCCCGTCCGCAATCTCCGTCTGCGAACCGGGTCCAGCCGCTCCAACTGACACAGCACGACCCTACCCGACGACGTCATTGGACTTTGCGCCGGCACGATCGCCCGCGTTGGGATCGGGAAGGCCGCCTATCCGACCCGAGTAACGGTCAAGGAAACGGGCTCGCGGCTTTCCGAGCGCCGATCGGCGGAAGGCGGTCGGCGCCGCCGGCGATCTCGATCAGGCGATGCACGGGCCTGGACGCGCCGACGATCACGAACTTGTAGCCGGCGCTATGCGCATGGCTCTGTGCGTCGATCAACATGCTCAGACCGGAGCCGTCGATGAAGTCGACCTCCCCGAGGTCAACCTCGACACGTTGCCCAGGCCGCCCCGCACGGTTCAGAGCTTCGTCGAAGATGCACTCCGCATTCATGTCGAGCTGACCTTGAACGGCAAGCCGGAGAGTGCCCCGACGTGTGGTTGTGTCGACATGAACCATCAACCTCTCCCCCCATCTGACGCGATCCATCAGCATCCTATGAGCGGACGACTCCCCCACGCAAGAGCCGCGGACCAGTAGAACCCGGAAACTCCGGAAAAGCTGATCGCGCTGGCGCCTACAGTAGAGGCGAGCAAAGCTCGCAAAGCCTCTACGGGCATTATCGACGGGCGTCGGTCAGCCCGATATAGGTGCCGGCTGCGCCCGACGGCTAAACGGCGATGCGCTCGATGAGTCGCTGAAGGAAAGTTTTGGCCTGCGGCGCCGGTTCGCGCTCAAGGACTCTGGGCGGCTTTGGACGCTCGGACACTGAAGCGCTTGACACCTTGGGCGCTTGAGATGACTGCTGCATGTTGGCGTCGTCTGGCATAGCTACCTCGGGATGCTCATAGTGAGATGCTCGACAGCCAGTATACCGCCCTCGCCGGCGAGCGCGACCACGCCAATCATCAGCAACAGACCGGCGCGATTGACAACACCGAGCTTGCGGTTATTGCGCTCCTCCTCAGACACGAGCTCCTCGCCGTAGGTCCGGATCAACATACGCTTGACCTCGACGGCCTCCGCCAGCACCAGATCGCCGTCGGCAAGCCAGTGAATGTCGGCGCGGCGGAACGCAAGCGTCTCTTGGGGACTCAACAACCCCCGGATGGCGATGTAGGCGGCCGCCACCAAGGCGAGCAGCGACACCGCGAACAATCCAACAAACGCATAGCTATAGGCACCGGAGATACCGTGCTCGAAAACACCACTGCCCAGCGACGCCTCAACCGCGAGAACCACACCCGTAAACCCGACGAGCTGACCCGCCTTCGTGTCCGCCGTCTCCCCCCGCGCACGCTCATCCTCGATGACACGCACCGTGGCAGACAGCAACGCCTCAACCGTCTCCGGCTGCGGCTCAAACGGTGCGACCGATGCACCGACGCCAGACCCGCCCGCGCCCGCCATCGCACTCACCTCCACTCCAGCGAGCAGAGGCACCATGCCGACAGGACGTGGCGCTGAGCGCACACGAACCGGGAACGACCTGGAGACTTCGAGGAAACTATACGAACACATGTTCGCAAATGCTCCGGACGGCGGACGGCGGCAAGAGGAAGTCTCACCTGACGGCTCTCTCAAGCCCACGAGACCCAGCTACGTCAAGCAGACGGCCAGTCCTCACGCCTCAACAAGTTTGTGAGGAAGCTCCGTCTTGCAGGGCTGGGTGGAGGAGTGGCCTCGTCGTCAGGTAGCAGGAGGGCCACTCCTCCGGCAGGCCGAGAACCAGGCTCCCGGTGAGGCGTCCCCCGGCTTCAAGCCGCGCGCGGCGCGACGACCGATGCCGTCCCGGCGATGCCCCAATCGCGGGCTGGCTTGAAGAGGAGGCGAGCCGCCACGCAACGGTCATCGTGGGGCGCCCATTGGACCCGGGCGCCCCACGCGCGAACGAGGCTTTCCCGAACGCCGAGGGCACTTGGTGCGGGGTCTGTGAGCGCTTCTTGGACGGCGACTGCCGGCGCGCCGAGCACCTCAGCGATGCGCGGCGATGCCGAAGCGGCTCCGGTGAGATCGGTTTGGGACTGAAGGCCACTCACGACGCCATCCACGATGCCCTTCACCAGCCCTGTGGTGAGACGCTTCGCCGGAGGCGCGCGAATGCGCCCTTTCCGTCCAGGTTGAAGAAGAGTGCGTTCTCCACGTCGGCACCGCGGGGCAGCCGGCCAGCGAAGGCGGCCCACAGGATCTCGTCCGCACCAACCTTCATCTCCTTGAGCTTGCGCTGCAGCTCAGCCCTCAGGTCGTGCAGCTCCTGCGTCTGTGGTTCATATGGGACGTAGGCCGGCGCCTCGACCACGATCATGGGCCGCCTTCCCTTAAGGTACGTACAAGCTGCCAAGAATTGGCGGGGCAGACTGGTTGTGTTCTCAGCTGCTGATGCTGCTGAGAGCCGGCTCGTCGCTGGGGATGGTGAGGGGGTCGAACTTGGTGGCGTCCTCGAGGCCGAGCCATTCGAGCATGTCTTGGTGTTCGTCGTGGCTTGGGTCGGCGAGAATCTCTCTGAGGTTCGCGTATCCCCACGGGCCACCGCAGTCCTCTGGTGGGCAGGCTCCCTTCGCGGCCACCAGGGCCGGGTAGTGGGCACCGGGGTCGGGGTCGAGCAGCTTCTCGACGGTGATCTCGTGCCGCCAGTCATCGCCGAAGTCATAGGTGTAGAGGAAGCGGGCGCCGATGTCGGTGAGCTCGCCAAGCGTGACTTGGCCCTCGTCGTTGAAGCTGAGCTCGGGGTCGGGGACGCCGAACTCTTCCTCGCCGAAGGAGAAGACGTGCATGTGGTAGTTCTCCCAGCCAAGTGCTGCTTGGAGGATGTCGTGCAGCTGATCGAGGCTGGTATCGGCGCGGAGTTGAACTCGCCGCCAGACCGGCGGCTTGGCCACTCCCAGCAGCTTGACCTTGATCTGCACGATGACGTTGTGGGCCGGGCCGTGTTGGCTCATCGGGTTGCTCCCTGTGCTCGCTTATCGATCAGCGCAAACAGTAGGCGGATCGGCGGACGGGCGCCACGCCCAACTCAAACCCTGACACCGACCGACATGTAGGCGAATAGCCGCGCCATCGACTTTTCCGGGGCGGTTCACGTCGGTCGTCGAGGACCGAGGCGGGGCGGCTAGGTTTGCGAGACACGCCCACGCTCATTTGGCGATCGTGACGATGAGGAGCAGAACGGTGAGTGCGACGATTGCCACGGTCAGCCACGCGAGCTGCGCCTGCGCCTTGACCTCGTGACGCGTGGTGGTCTCACTATCCAGCGCCTGCATCTTCTCCTGCAGCGTCTGGTAGTCCCTTGTGATCCCGAGGCGCTCGCGCAGGAGGCGATACAGGTGCCGGTACGCGTCCCACGTGATGTCGAGGTCGTATATCTCGTGGAGATCGACCGCGATTTCGCCCTCTATTTCGGCGATCCTGCTCGGATCGGCGTCCTCCATCCCTTCCAGGTCGCGGTCGAACTCGCGCATCGTCCCGATCGCGGTCGCCGCCCCGATCGCCATATAGGCGATCCACCCCGCCTGCATCAGCCCAGACTCCCCGCGCCCGCCCTGCTCTTCCGGATCGACTGTGGTCACCAGGCAGTTGCTCGACGGGAGCACCCCGATAGCGTAATCCGGCCCATCAAAGAAGGGACGATCGAGCCGGTATTTACGGTGATCGGCGATGCGTGCTTCTCCGGCAAGGGTGTCCATGAGCGACCTAAGCGAACCCGGAAAGACCTCACCCCGCGGCGGATCGATGTCTTTGGCGAACTTCGGATCGACAACCAAGACAGAGGACACCCGCGAGCTGCCAAGCGAGGTCACGACGCCATCGCCGATTCGCTGCTTGACTCGCATCCCTGCCTGGGCGGTCGGCCCCTGGGCCATCCTGAGCGCCACCGCGAACATGATCGCCTCGGTCGCCTCCCGCAGTGTGAGCGAAGACCACGTCTCGGTATCAGGCTCCTTGCCCTGCTGCTTGGGCTCCCGCGCCGGGCGCAGCAAGCTCGGCAAGTCAAACCCAGCGAGGCGCGAGGCGTAACCGGGCAGCGGACCGTGCATGTCGAACTTCGGGAGCTTTGCCGGCCAGAGGGACGATGCGAGGCCCCACCCGGCATCGACGATCCCGTCGATCTCGCACTGGGGCATCTTGCGCTCCTCCCCATTCGAATCGATTACGGGGATCAGGAAGAGGCTCAGCGAGTACATTCGCCGAAAGTCGCCGCCGTCCAGCCCGGTGCGGATGAGCGAAACCAGTGGCTGCAGGATCCAGCAGCCCGGGGCACACCCGCACGTGCACTTGATCTGAGGCCCCGAATTGCCTGACATTGGCAACAGGAGCGCATGCGGAAGCATCACGTTGACGAAGCGCTTGGCGAGCGCAAGCCCAAACAGCATCGAACGCCTGTGGGCGAGCAGCTGGCAGAGCGTCTTGGAGACCAATCGCTCCTTACCTTCGCTTGAGTCTGGCCTGTCCCGTTGGATGAGGAAGTCGTTGAGAGAGATTGACTGGTCTTCCTCGTGACTGGCGAAGATGAACCTCCTCCACTCTTCCTTCTCGCCGTGTCGATCCGCCCAAGAGAACGCGCCCGGCAATTGCTCTTGGATGTATTTACCGTCCCTCGTCCGCTCGAGGAATGCGATCCCCTGGGGCTTCACAGTCGTAAGCCCGTGTTTGACCAGCGGACTGTAGGGGGCCAATTCCTCCTCCTCCTTCTCCTCCTCCTCCTTTTTGTTGACCATCTCACCTACTGGTGTCACGCAGAACTTTTTGGCCTCGCTTCCCCCGCCCGGCAGCGCAAAGCGCTCAGCAACCCGCTCGTACGTGCTATGACCGTGGAAGGGTCGGCGGTTGTCGGCCATCCGCAGCGCGAACGAGTGCTGGATCAGCCCATTGAAGGGCTCGCAACACAGCTCGGACGACTGGTCCCGGGACGCGCAATCACATGGAGTCGGCATCTGCTCTTACGAATCCCTCCGGCCGGGAGACGGGATCAGCAGACCAAGCAGCAGACCGGCAATCGTCGCGTCAAGGGCGTAGAACCGGAAGGGTTGTTCCAAGATCGCGGTCCCGATGCAGGCGACGAGAAGGGCGACGGTGGCGCCGATGAACAACCAAGCCGGCTTATAGACATCGGGCTCGCAAGCACATCCCTGCTTCGACGATCTCACGCGCAGGGAGAAGGGAATCAATGCCCCGACGAACACACCGCCGAGGGCGCCGAGGGCGAACCAGAGCTCGACCGGCACGCGGCCCATTTCAATGTGGGCCGGATCTCTCTCCACGTGGACCGTGACCCTTTCATCGTGGACCGGATCCCTCTTGTCCACGTGAACCGTCGTCTTGTGTATCTGGACCGTGTCACTCGTTACTTGAACAGCGGCGATCCAGCAGATGCCCGCGAGCACGACCGCCACGGCGAGCCCAAGAGCCGCGATCGCGATTCGGTAGGCCCCCGGGTCGCGCGGGTCGTTCAGCATCAGGTGCTCGCTGCGTCCACCGTCGTATCTCCGCCTCGCACGAGACCCATTTCCTAGAACGATACAGAAAACACGATCTTTTGGGACACGGAAGAACCAGGCCAGGGCGCTTGACTCCCCGCTACTCGCCGGTGTAGAGACGGTCCAGGTCGACCAGCTCCACGTCGCTGCGGCTATGCGCGGCGGTGTGCAGGCCGCGGTCAAACCCGCTCGCCGAGAACACGAGCAGCTTCACATCGTCCTGTACGTTCGCGCGCGCGGCCAGCAGATCGCGTGCGCGTTCCAGGTGTGCCAGCACGCCGAGTCCCGCCGGCTCTGCGCGGAACTTTGCCTCGCCGAGCAGCCCGACCTTCGTGGATGCGCCCGCGCGGATGCCGACTATGTCGACCTCCGCCTGGGAGCGGCCGGCAGGGTCGTTCACCTGCGTCGCACCGACTCGGGCCAGGCGAGCACCCGTGGTCTGCTCGGAGGCGTAGCTGACCGTCCAGTTACGGGCAAGATCCTCGAAATGAGGCCCCAGCACGTGCGTTGCGAAGCGTGCCTGAGCGTCCGCCCACGCCTCCGTAGCGCGACGTTCTTCAAACCGGGCCAGATCGCGGCGGGTAACAACGTGCTGGAAGCGCACGATCGGCTCTGCGATCCGATAGGCGGGACGGCGCTGGCGCAGGGCGTCGTCGTCACGCACCACGAAACCGGCGTCGCGCAGGACGCCCAGCGGCCAGCTGAGGGCCTGGCGGTCGCGTCCGAGCACGGCCGCCATCTTGGTCTCGGTGTGATTGCCGGCCGCAATAGCCGATAACACCGAGTGGTAAAGCGCCCTGTCGGTGAGCCCCCGCTCCTCGGCCAAGAGATAGTCGTCCTCCCGGAACAGCGCCGACGCGGGGTTGCACACCCCGGCGGCGAGCCACGGCCCGATCGCCGCCAGATCGCGGGGTGGATCGAGCCCCAGCAGATCGCGATAACCCGGGGTCCCTCCCACGATTGCGTGCAGCCTGATCGCGACCTGCCAGCTCCCGGTCACGCCCCAGTAGGCGGCTGCCTCACGGTAGTCGAACGGATCGACTCTCACCGTTGTCGCAATGCGCCCGCGCAGCGCCCGCTGGCCGGAGAGCAGCCCCGTCATCACCGACAACGCCGAGCCGCACAGAACGAGACGGACCGGTGCGCCCGGCCCGTCTCGCGAAGCATCTACCGCACGCTGCAACACTGATGAGAGCTCCGGCACCCGGTCGAGCAGGTATGGCAGCTCGTCGATCACCGCGACGACGGGAGCAGCGTCATCACGTCGCAGGCCGGCCACGGCGTCAACAGCTGCAGACCAGTCCGCGAGCGCCAACCTGCCGCCCGGGACTCCCAACCAGCCCCCAAGAGCATCGCCCAGATGCCCGAGTGCGGGCGTCGCCTCCTCCTCAAGCGCCTGATAGTAGAAGCCGCTCGTTGCAGCCGCGAGACGCCGCAACAGATACGACTTGCCCTGCCTGCGCCGCCCGTGTACGACGGCTACGCGCAAGCCATCCCCGTCCGCGGTCGCGAATGCGGCCAGGTCCTCCCACTCGAGGATCCGGTCGAAAACATCATCTGGGCGCGGAACCGTCACGACATCCATCATATCAAGCAAAGTAGACTTAGGAAAAGCTGAGTTTGCCTATGAAGCTGGTCAGCGAACAGCGTCACCCCGAGCAAGGGGAATGATGCCCAAGACGAACACAACACTCGAGACGAGTCATGAAGACAAGGATCGCTCAGCCGAATACACGCAGCCGAAGATCTCAGATTACGGTGATCTGGTGAAGGTCACCGCTTCAGTAGTGGGCCTAAGCATCCCAGCCTAGGCGGCCTGGGGCGACCGGTCAGCGCGGGCGAGCCGCTTCCCAGAGGCGACTCGCCCGCGGCCCCAACCTGAAACGTAAGCAGCACTGTGGTCAGTGCGGGACCACCCACCAGCGCGGTGCGCTTCGGCCATGTCGATCCCATCTCAGTTCGGCGAGTCTTCTGTCTCTTCCCCCTGGCGAGGTGAAGGGTTGGGACTGGCCCGGTCCTCGGAGGAGCCCCTGCCGGCTCCCACCCGAGCACCTGCCGACGCCGATCGGCCTCGCCGCGTTCTCCGGGGATCGGATCTGTGGTCAGATCCGCAACACTTCGCCTCGTGATCTCGCGCGCCTTCGGCCTAAACCTACGCTTCGAGACGCCACCACCGGGTGCTTGGGGGGCACAGCCCGCCGGCGAGCCTAGCCTCCAAATCCGGTCGTCCGTCACCGCTCAAGCGATCAAGGACAGCTGGTCTGGCCTCCAGGAGATCGGCTGGGAGGCTGTAATCGATGGTGCCCCGTTCATCGTCGAGCGAGGCATCGAAGGCGACCATCGCTTTGTGCACGGCGCACACCCTGACCAAAACGGCACGCCCGCGGACGGGACCCGTGCGATCCACCACCTCACCCCTGACGCCAGCGTGTTGCAATGCGCGCCCGCCGACCCGGCCGCGCCCTCGTGGTGGCGGGTGGTGCTCGACTCGGTGCTCTTCACCGTCGCGCTGCTCCAGGGCTATGAGGCCCTGCATGCCGCCGCGATCGCCACACCGGACGGTGTGATCGCAATCACGGCGGCCTCAGGCGGCGGCAAGAGCACCCTGCTGACAGAGCTCCTTGGGCGTGGGCTCGACCTGATGGCAGACGACGTGCTCATGCTGGAGTCCCGAGGCACACAGCCTCCCCTCGCCCATCCGGCCGCGCCCCTGATGACCGTCCCAGCCACGAGGATCCCCACGCTGGGAGAGACGAGCCCCCCGGAGACGATCTCTTCACTCGACGAGGAGCGCTGGATCGCCGTCCCCGTGCATCCAGAGCCGCTGCCGCTGAAGGCACTGGTGGTACTCGACCGCCGACCCGGGCTGCGGATATCTCTGAAGAAGATCGAGGATCCACTCGCCCCATTGCTGGGCTCGCTCATGAACTTTCCCCACTCCCCTGAGCGCCAGCGAACGCGCTTTGAACTCGCGAGCGTGCTGTCCTGCACAACCACGTTATGGCGACTGACGGCCGACCTGGACACCCCGCCAGACATCCTCGCGGACACACTGCTGGCCGGTCCAGGCGGCCCGGCCGGGTAAGCGCGCCTACCCGTGCGACCCGCTGGGCATCAACGGCAGCGCTACGGGATGAGTGCGTCAATCCAGCTGCGGGGGGTGCAAAAAACCGTGCGGCGAGGGTCTGCATCACGCGCTCGACGGCGGCTTGCACCGTCTCCTTGCTGGAGTGCAGCACCAGGTCGGGCTGCGCGGCGCCTGGTAGGGGCGTCGATACCCGTCATCCCCGTGATCTCACCCGCGCGTAGAGACCCTTGGGGTCGCGCTGTTCGCAGACCTCCAACGGAGAGTCGGTGAGGGACCAAGTCTGTCCTCTACGTCACCTGAGGGCCATATATCTCGAGCCGACGCGCAGCGCACCACAAAGCGATCCGCCCGGAACGATCTGGTCGGCGAAACACAGCGCTCTCATCACCTGCTCATCCCCGAGGAACACAGGTGGGACGCAAACCCGAGGTAGCCTTGGCCGGTCCTGAAGGCAGCTCGCGATCGGAGACACGTATGGGACCAGGTTGGATGACCACGGGCAGGCGGCGGAGTAGAACAGCAGCGTCGCACGGATGGGCGTTGGCGGCGCTGTAGCAGTGCGAGCCGCCCTTGACCGCCCCCGCCTGTGGCGGGTCACCGCCGCACTGTCCGCGCTGCTCCTATGCGGGCTGGTGCTCGTCTGCTCGCAAGGGTCGCTGACGATCATCGCGACCCAGCCAGCCACGTCCACCCAGGCCGCCGCCGCCCTGCCCCCATGGGAGCCCTGGTGCACCACAGGAACACCCCGCGAAGAACGCAAGCGACTAGCGTTCTGCGCGCGCGTGGAAGGACGCGTGCTCGCCTCAACCCACGGGCCCAAACCCGATGAGGCGCACGTCGCGGTGATCAGCGACTACCAGATCGTGCTCGTACGCCTGCCCAACTGGGAAGCAACGCCGGGAAGAGGCGCCAAGATCGTCGCGATCGGCCCGCTGTTCCGCGCCCGCGACGGCCAACGCGAGGTCCAAGCCTTTCGATTCGAAACGACATGAAGTGGCTCTACGTCACCATCGGCCTGCTCGCAACAAGCGTCTGCCTGGTTGGCTGGATATACCTACGCGACCGCAACACGTCGAGCTACCTACCACCCCCGCTGACCGAACGTCAGCTCGCGCACGTCGACGCAACAGCCACGCTCAACCATCTCGCCGGCGCCGATTGCCGCTCCCACTGCGCAGCCGAGCTGCTGGCCCGCACCAAAGCTGAACACTGGTTGATCCGCATCACCGTGAAGGGGCATCCACGGTGCCTGCAGATCAACCTCAACACGTTCACAGTCAGCCAGCCATCCGACCTTACCGGCGTCCGACCAAGCCGCTGCTGACGATCTGCGATCCTTTAGGAGGCGCAAGCACCTCTTCAGCTATACCACCAGCCATGAGCCCTTCCTCCGTGTCAGCGCCCGTCACCAGTGAGCCCCCCGCCCGAGGCCCGGCTGGTGAACCGATTCTCGAGCTCGAAGGGCTCTACCACAAATGGAAGGGCCCAAAACCGCCGGTCCTGGACGATGTCAGCCTGAGCCTGCGGGCGGGTGAGGTCACCTGGATCGGCGGTCGCAACGGCGCCGGCAAGACCACGCTGCTGCGGCTGGCCGCCGGCATCCTGCTGCCGCAACGAGGGACCGTGCGGATCGGCGAGCTGACGCCCGCGTCGAAGGGAGGGATCTACCGACGGCAGATCGGCTTTCTCTCGGCTGGCGATCGCAGCTTGCAGGCGCGCATGCGCGTCCGTCAGCAGCTCGACTACTGGGCGCGGCTGGCCTACGTACCCCGCGGGCGACGTGCCGAGCTGGTGGCGGTGAACCTGCAGCGGTTCGGGTTGGACGAGTTCGCCGAGCGCCGCGTCGACCGGATGTCGCAGGGCCAGCGGCAGCGCATCCGGCTCGCGATGGCGTTCCTGCACGAGCCGCGCGTACTGTTGCTGGACGAGCCGCGCAACTCGCTCGACGACGACGGCTACCGGCTGCTCGGCGAGCAGATCGAGCGGGCGGCCGGCGACGGCGCCACGATCCTGTGGTGCTCTCCGCGCGGTGAGGACCGCGTGCTCACCTCCGACACCGGCTACACGCTCGAAGACGGCCACCTGGAGCGCGTCGAATGAGGCTGTGGGGCGACGCGATGTGGGGGATCATTCGGCGCGACGCCATCCTGTTCGTCAGCTACCGCTCCCAGCTCGTCGCGCAGTTTCTCGGGCCGCTGTTCACGATCACCCTCTTCTACTACATCAGCCGTCTGCTCACCGTCAGGACGATTCACTCTCCGGGCGGGTACTTCGGGTTCGTGATCGTCGGCCTGGTGATCGTCCAGATCCTCACCGTATCCATTGGCGTGATGCCCGCGACCGTACGCCAGGAACTCGTATCAGGCACGATCGAGCGCTTCCTCGTCAGCGCCCACGGGCCCGTCAACGGGATCCTTGGCACGATGCTGTTCCCACTTATCAACGCCCTCTTCAGTGGAGTCCTGATGCTGACGCTGGCCGCCCTCGTCTTCGGGCTCCCAATCGCCGCCACCGCATTCCTCGCGATCCCGGTGGCGCTGCTCGGCGTGCTCGCGTTCATGCCGTTCGCGTTCTTCCTCGTCGCGCTGGTGATGGCGTTCAAGCAGGCATCCTCAGCGACGCAGTTCATCGTCGCCGGGATCGCGATCGTCGGTGGCCTGTACTTCCCGATCGCGGTGCTGCCCGGGTGGATTCGGTGGACCTCCGAAGTGCAGCCGTTCACTCCGGCCACCGATCTGCTGCGTCACCTGTTGGTGGGCACGCGGCTGGTGCATCCCGCGATCGAGGAGTTGCTCAAGCTCGTGGGCTTCATCGCCGTCCTGCTCCCCTTAGGCGTGATGCTACTGCGCGCGGCGATTCGCTACGGTCAGCGTACTGGAACCGTTGCCGAGTATTGAGATGGCAGACAAAAGAGCCGATACACAGATCATGCCCCAACTTTCCGACCAGGAGCTGCTGGACGCGCGGGCGCGACTGCCCCAGCACGTCGTCCATCGCAGTTTCGTCGCCGAGACGGTCGTCCTGAATCTCAGGACGGGCAAATATCACGGCCTGAATCCGACCGCGGGCAAGATGCTCGAAGCGCTTGCGGCAGCCCCCACGGCCGGCGCCACCGTGCCGGAGCTGGCGCGTGAGTACGGGGTGGAGCCCGCCAAGGTCGAAAGCGATCTGATCGTGCTCTGCCAGGGCCTGCTCGAGCGGGGGCTGATCGAAATGGTTGATGCAGACCCAGCCTGAGGCGCCCGCCGACCCCGCCCGCGAGCGAGCGGCGAGGAGCGCCGCGTTCGGCCTGCTGCTCGAAGTCGATCCTGGAATTGAGATCCCCGGCATCTCCGATGTCGATGCAACCGGTGTTGGCGGCCTCGACATCCCCGCCCCCGGATCCCTGATCTCCCCCCCCGCCGCCCAGCCGCCGACACGTGTGAGGCTGGATCCGCGGGAGCTCGCGCGGCGCTGGAACCGCGCCGAGCACACCTCCAAGCGTGTGCGCGAGCTGCGCGACGGGGAAGCGGTGCTGCTCAGCGTCGAGCTCGCACCCCGCGCCGGCTACCTCCTGTATGCGCCGGGATTTGGGCGCATCCTGATCGCACCGGACGGGGCCGAGCTGATCTGCGAGCCCGAGCCGGGATGCTCGCAGTGGACGGCCCTCCTCACCGCCCAGGCCCTACCGCTGACAGCGACCCTCAGGGGGTTCGAGGTGCTGCACGCCTCCGGCGTGGTGCTGCAGGGGAGGGCGGCGCTGTTCGCGGGTCCGCCTGGAGCCGGCAAGTCCTCCCTGGCGGCCGCCCTGCTGCGCCGCGGCGCCGCGCTGCTCAGCGACGATACGGTCGCCCTGGAGCCGCATAGCGGCGGGCTGATCGCCCATCCCGGTGCGGCCCTGCTGCAGCTGCGAGCCGCCGAGCACAATCGTCTCTCGGCAGGCGAGCGCGCGATCCTCGGTCCCCCCGAGACGTTTCTCGACAAGCAGCGCTACAGTCCGAGCGTGAGCGCCTCGCCGGCGCCGTTCGGTGAGCTGTTCCTGCTGGAGCGCTCCACGCACGGTCCCCCCATCGAACGCATCGAGGCGGTCGACCCCTTCGCGCTGCTGGCGAGCACCTTCAACCTGTCGGTGCGTACACCCGAGCGACTGACCCGTCACCTGGACCTAGCGGTCACCCTGGCCGCCACGGAACGCATCTATCGCCTGCGCGTCCAGCCCGGCATGGACGCGACACAGCTCGCGGAGATCGTGCACGAGCGCCTGCTGGAGCTCTGAGATCGATGTTCGCCGTGGCGTGGGGCGAGCGATCGGTGGAACTCCTGGATCGCGCCACAGCACGCGCCGACACGACAGTCGAGCGAGCGGGAACACTGGCGGTCGTGGGCGCAGAGGGCGCCGCCGACGGGAGCTTTAGCTGCTGGATCTCCGGGCGTTTGACCAACGCCGAGGAACTGTGCGAGCGCTTGCGCATGCCTCCCGCCGCGGAGCTGGGAACCTTGATAGCGCGGGCGCACGCGCAGCTTGGCACTGGCGCCTGCGAGCTCCTGCGCGGCACGTTCATCGTGGTGGCCTTCGATCGCGAGCGCGAAACGGCGATGGTCGTCCGCGACCACCTCGGCGGCCGCCCGCTTGTGCACATTCGCGTGGGTGACGGAGGGCTGTTCGCCGAACACGAGCGCGCGATCGTCGATCTGCTGCCGAGCACCCCCGGACCCGATCGCCTGGCGCTGGCACGGTGGATCGAGCGCGGCAGCGTCCCGCCCGGACGCACCCTGTTCGAGGGCATTCGGCACGTCCCACCGGCACACAGGGCTCTACTGTCCGCTGACGGCATCGCGATCGAGCCCTACTGGCGACCGCGCTACGAAGGCATGACCGCCGGATCGCGTGATGTGATCACCGAGCGGCTGCGCACCGCGGCGTTCGCCGCGGTGCAGCGCGCCGCGCAGGGAGCGCACCGGCCCGCGGTGAGCCTCAGCGGAGGCCTGGACTCGGCCTGCGTGGCAGCGGGACTCGCGGCTCAGAAGGGGTCCGCGAGCCGGGCGCTTGCGTTCGCCGGCGTCTTCCCGACGCACCCCGAGACCGACGAGCGCGAGCTGATCGAGGCGACGGCCCGGCATACCGGCCTGCCGGTCGAGCTGATTCCCTTCGACGATCGCGCCTCGATCCTCGCGCCCGCGCTCGAGCACATCGACCGCTGGAGCCTGCCGCCGGCCACGCCGAACCTGTTCGTGTGGAAGCCCCTGATGGCGAGCGCCCGCCGGCTCGGCGTGGACGTGATGCTCGACGGGGAGGGAGGCGATGAGCTGTTCGGGTTCGCGCCTTACCTGATCGCCGACATGCTACGCACCGGGAGAGCGCTGGAGGCGTGGAGGCTGACCCGGCGGATCCCGGAAGTCGGAGCCGACCCGGGCGTGCGCATGCGCCTGCGAGCGATCCGCGTATTCGGGGTCAGACGCCTGATCCCGTCCGCGGTGAAACGCCGGCGCCGGACGGCGGCAGGTTCGCCGGGATCGTTGCTCCTGCCCGCCGACGCCTCGGCACTCCTGGAGCTCGCAGACGATCGCCCGCGCACGCGCAAGCTCGACGGCCCGCTGTGGTGGCAGGCGCTGGCGGAGGATCTGACACAGGCAGGCGAGGCGCTCGGCGTGTCGGGCCAGCTCCGCCGCGGGGCGATCGACGAGGGGATCGACCAGCGCCATCCCTTCCTGTTCGATCTCGACCTGCTGCGCACGGTGCTCGCGAACCCTCCAGGGATGCAGTTCGACCCGGTACGTGACCGAGCGCTCCTGCGCGACGCGCTGGTCGGCCAGATCCCCGAGGCGGTGCGCACCCGTCACGCAAAGAGCTTCTTCACCGACCTGCTGGTCGCCGGGCTCGCCGCCGATGGAGCCCTGCTCGCCGACGGCGTCGCCCGCGACGACGCGCCGGTTCGCGCGTTCGTGCGCGCCGAGCCACTGAAGGCGCTCCTGCGAGGGGGACCCGATCCCGGCGACAACCGAGCGGCGCGCCGGTTGTGGAACGTCGGGCTGGCCGACGTGTGGTTGCGGACGCTCGAGCGCCCGGAGTATCCGCAGGAACTGCTCAAGCGAGCCAGCTCACGGGTATAGAAGCAGCCGCCGAGCAGTACTTTTCCAGGCCCAGAGCGGTACTTTTTCAGGTCTTGTGCTCAGATCGAGCATCCATATCATTGTTCTCCAATCGTCCTCCACCTACGAAAGGAAACTCATGGAGAAGGACACAACCGAGTACGAGACCCCCAGGATCGAAGATCACGGTGGCCTCGAGGAGCTGACTGCGGGCCAGAGCGAAGGCGAATCAACCGACAAGCTCTTCCCCCAGCACACGCCCAAAAAGGAACTCACCTTCTCGACGCCGTAAGCTGAGGCGTAGACGGATCAGGTGGAATCATATGCCGGTCTCCTCCCGTGAGACCGGCATATGACGTTTAATGGGTCCTTCTGATGGAGCAAGGGTCCGCTGACGCGCAGATGATGAGCGACTCTCCCAGCTATGTCGTTTCGCCGCTCGAGGACGGGGCCTCGATCTGGCCCGCGGTGCAGAAGCTCCTTCCCAGCTGGGCTCGCACCGAGCAGGGCAGCTCCGGCACCAGCGAGATCGGCCTGCTCGGCTGGGTGAGCGCCACCAGAGAGGAGACCGCCCGCCTCCCCGCACTGCGCGCGGAACATCCCGGTCCCCTGGTGGCCGTGGTGATGGAGATGCCCAGCGCGCTCGGGGCGAGGATGATTGCCGCGCGTCTGGAGGGGGCCGTGCTGGGCGGCGAGATCGAGCACACGCTGCTGCCCACGCTCGCGGCTGTCGCAGCCGGTCAGTGCGTCGTGCCCCGGGCGATTCGCCAGGTCGTCGACCGGCCCCCGCTGTCCCCGCGCGAGCGCCAGATCCTGGCGATGGTGGTGCTCGACTTCTCCAACGCCGAGATCGCGAGCAAGTTGTTTGTGAGCGAAAGCAACGTCAAGAACCACCTCTCCTCAGCCTTCCAGAAGCTCGGCGTGAAGTCGCGCAGTGCCGCCAGCGAGTTGATCCTCGACCGTGACAGCGGCCTGGGGCCTGGGATCCTGCGGATCTCCCCGGAGGAGGCCCTACCGGAGATCGGCTGAGAACGTGGAATCTGGAAGAATCGCCCGATGGAGCGCGTGCGCCGCCCTCGGAGTCCGATGGAGCGCGTGCGTCTCGCCCGCGAGATCGTCGCGGCCTACCTGCAGGCGCGACGCGAGCTGCGACGCGCCCCGATCGAGTCGGTCGTGGCGGCGTTGCGCGCGGAAGCCTCACCAGCGCCGCTCACCCCGGGACCGCATGAGCTCGAGGAAGCCCGCCGCCTCGGGTGGACCGTGGCTCGCACCCTCAAGCTGATGCCGGGCGACACCCGCTGCCTGGCACGCTCGCTCGTCCTCACCCGGCTGCTGGCCCGGCGGGGTATCCCCGCCAAGCTCGTGATCGGCGCACAGGTTGACCCGGAGTTCTTCGCCCATGCCTGGGTCGAGTACGACGGCCAGCCCGTCCTCTCCTCGGGCGACGGGTTGTTCGGCCGGCTCGTCGAGCTCTGAGCCGGCTCCGGCCGCCGAGTAGTAAGCCCGTGACGGTGGACGCACCCGATGGTGGCCCGCGCCCGTGGGCACGGGCCACCATTCCGGCCGGCTACTGCAAATGCTCTTCGTCTATCAGTAGTCCTCTCCGAATTCGGTGGCCAGCGTGAGCCCTTTGCCTCCGAGGATCGACGAGTACTTCCCGGTCGCGGTGTTTTTCTCGCCACCGCTCACCGACGAACCTTCGCCGCCGGCTTTGTTTCCGCTGCCGCCGCTCACAGAGGCCCCGAAGCCACTGGCCGTGTTGAGGAATCCGCCGCTCACCGTGGCGAAATCTTCGCTCGCGATGTTTTCGGCGCCGCCGCTCACCCAGGCGTCGGTTTTGCCAGCTTCGTTGTAAAGGCCGCCACTCACCGAGGTCCCACCGCCACTGGCTTTGTTCTCCTGGCCGCCGCTCACCGAAGCCCCTTCAGCGCTGGCCGCGTTGTCATAGCCACCGCTCACCGACGAGCGCAAGCCGCTTGCGGCGTTGTATTCGCCGCCGCTGACCGAGGCGCTACCCGCCTTGACGGCGTTGTAGGCCCCCGCGAGGAACCCGCCATAGCTGGTGAACGACTGCTTGAACGTCCCCAGGACAAGGTTGTTGGACCCCGTCTGCGTACCCGGTTCTTCGTCATTCCCGACGACAAGGTTTCCCAGCCCGTTGATTTCAGTCTCTTTAGCGGCTCCCGACACAACCTGCAGGTTGGCACCGGAGAACTTGATCGTCGGCTTTTTATCGACGCCTTCTTTGACGAATTTCATGTAGGGAAGGACAAAGAGCAGCGTTTCCTTATCGGCTGTGGTCAGACCCGCGAACGTGCCTTCTTTGCCTTCTTTGCCGGGAGCGCCTTCTTTACCGGCTTTGCCTTCTTTTCCTTCAGCACCCAGTTCAACAAGTTTATATTTCGCGGCGCATGCGCCCTTTGTGGGCGTCACCGTCGCTGCGTTTTCGGCTTCCGGGATGCACAGACTCACCCCGCCCGCGGCGAACGCACCACCAGCGGTCACAACCAGAAAACCGGCAGCCGTAAAGACTGCCAATGCCATGCCCCGAAGGGCCTTAAACGATCTCATCGAGTCACCTCCATGCCGTAGATGAGCGAGCGAACACGAGCATCGCTCACGGTACACGACCATCGTGGCACCCGCCAGCAAGATCTGCCCCACCGGGAGCGTATGATGGTTCAATGAGTAGAATCTGGAAGAATTTTCGCGCGATTGGAGCCCTCGAAGCATGCAGACGATCTGTGTGCATGCCCAAGGGGCGGGAGCGGCCCTCCCACGTAGTGGTGGCTACTGCCTCACAGCGTGCATAGCATCGGTCTCCCATGGCTCACGCGTTGATACCCAGACACTCAACCAGTGATGCATCGGCTGGACCCAAGCCGCAGATACGCCTGATGGGCGCGCCGATGGGAGTCGTGACCGAGGCGGATGCCGTGCAAACCATCGTCGACGCCGCAGAGGCAGGCCGCGGGCATTGGACGATCACCGCGAATCTCGATCATCTTCGCCGCTATCACCGCGACCCAGTCGAGCGGGGCTTGATCGACGAGGCCGACCTGGTCGTCGCCGACGGGATGCCGCTGATCTGGGCGAGTCGCCTCGCCGGCGAGCCGCTGCCCGAGCGTGTCTCGGGGTCGAGCATGGTTTGGTCGATCTGCGAGGCTGCGAGCGCCCGCGGACAATCGGTGTTCCTGCTCGGCGGCGATCACGGCGTCGCCGAACGAGCAGCTGAGATCTTCCGGGATCGCTATCCCGGCCTCGAGCTCGCCGGCACGACGTGCCCCCCTGTCGGCTTTGAGAGCGATGAGCAGGAGCTCGACCGGATCCAGCGTCAGGTCACCGAGGCGGCGCCCCGGATCGTGTTTGTGGCGCTGGGGTTCCCGAAGCAGGATCTCTTGATCCGGATCCTGCGCAGCTCCCTGCCACACGCATCGTTCCTCGGGGTGGGCATCAGCCTGAGCTACGCAACCGGAGACGTATCCCGCGCACCCGGCTGGATTTGCAGCCTTGGCCTGGAGTGGGCCTACCGCCTCTCGCAAGAACCAACACGCCGTCTCGCCCGCCGCTATCTCGTGAATGGCCTGCCATTTGCTCTGCAGCTGATGGCCTCCGCCGCACGACACCGCGTTCGCCGGGGAGGTCGTGGAGCTGCGTGGGGCTGAACAGCCGGTTGTGCGAGCTTGCTTCAGGCCTTGACAGTCGGGGCAAGCTCCTCGGATGAGGCGCCGTTGGCCGAGGCGACGCCGGCAGACGACCTGCCTCCCCCTGGGTAGGGGATGGGGCCGCCCGACTTCGATTCGTTGGCGATCACACCGAGTAGCGGCGCGCCGCTGCTGGCGAGGGTCTGGTGGAGCTGTTCCGTGGCGTCGCGTCGGCTGCGCCCGACCCTGCCCACGATGACGACGCCGTCGACCTTGGTTAGCAGCGGGAACGCATCCGAGACAGCGGTGAGCGGCGGCGTGTCGATCACGACGAGATCGTATGCGGACCTCGCTCGCTCGAGCACGGCGTCCATCGCACGGCTCTCGAGCAGCTCGCCCGGGTTGTGAGGCAGCACGGCGCCGGCAGCCAGCACATCGAGCGTATGCCCTCTGGTCCCCTCGCCGGGCGGCGCTTCAACATCAATCGACTGGACCGCCTCGCCCATCGGAATGGCGCCGATCAGCACCTCAGCCAAGCCCGGGCCGGACTCGATGTCGAGCTGCTGGGCGAGCGTCGGCTGGCGCAGATCCACCTCCAGGAGCAGCACACGCGATCCCGACCTCGCCGCCGCCTCGGCAAGGTGGCGAGCGATCGTGGTCTTGCCGTCGCCCGGTGCGGGCGATGCGATTACAACTGTGCGCAGGTCACGATCGACGTTGAAGAAGCGCAAATGAGCACGAATCAGACCGAACGCCTCAGCCTCGGCGGGCGGCAGAGCAGCGGTCCCCTTTCCTCCATCGTGCCGCGCGGATCGCGCAAGCGCGGCGCTCTTGGGGACGACGCCAAGCATCGGCAGGCGATAGATCTCCTCCAGATCCCCGGGCTCCCTGATCCGGCGGTCGAAGTGCTCGAGCAGGGAGGCGACAACGAGGGCGAGCAACAGGCCCAGAACCGCACCCAGACCCGTGTTCCTCTTGGCCTTTGGCGAGGAGGGGCTGGAGGGCACCGAGGCTTCCTGAGCCACCTGCACATTGTTGTAACCCAGTTCGGCAAGGAGGCCCAGCGTGTGCGCGCGGTCCTGGAGATCCAACCCGTCCGAGCCAATCCTCTGCGCCGGGGAGAGTGCCGCCAGCTGCTTGTTCACGAGCGCCAGCGCAGACCTGAAGAACTGACGATTGGCGCGCTGCTGCTCTTTGACGAACTGGCGGGTGTAGGTGTTCGCGATCGCGGCCGCAAGCAGCGGAGAGGTCGAGGTCGCCGAGATGGCGACGATGCTCGATTCTCCCTTCCCGCTTACGCTCACGCTTGCGCTGACCTTCTCCTGGGTCAGCCCGTGACCCAGCAAACTCGCGGTCTTCGCCGCCATGTTGCCGAGGCTGACGAGTTCGAGGTTGCTGTCCTGCTGGGCCAGCACGCTGCTGCTGCTGCTGCCGCCGGACGAGAGTCCGGCGATCTGCTGGTCGAGCGGGTTACTGCTAAAGGAAACAGAAGCGGTCGCCGTGTACTTCTTGGTCTGGTGCTTGGAGAAGCCGTAGGCCGCCCCCGCGACGAGAACGACGCACAGCAAGATCCAGGGCGCGCGGCGACGGAGGACGCCCAGAAACTGCTCCATACTTAGGCTTGTTGACTCAGAGTCCATCAGGTTGCCTAACTCGCCGCATCCATGCATTCCATGTGCAAGGCCCGCATGACATCGAGCGATGAAGGATACGGCAAAAGGCACCCGGGGAAGAACATCGGCCTTGGCGAGCCCGGCCCGGCCCGCTCCGCCCGCAGGGAACCATAGAGCGGATCTCCGTCTTCACAAGAGATGATGTTTCATGCAAGAATGCGAGCGATGATCGCTATCTCGATCTATCTCAAAGCTATCGAGCATCCCCAGGCATGGAGGTCCAATGAGCGGTGACTTGGTCTTAGTCGCCGGCGGTGGAGGCTTCATTGGAGGTCATCTTGTCGCCGACCTGCTGAGCGAGGGCCACCGCGTTCGCTCGGTCGATCTCAAGCCGCTCGACGAGTGGTATCAGGTTCACAACGACGCGGAGAACACGGTCGGGGACCTTCGTCTGAAGGACGCCTGCACGGAGGCGCTCGCCGACGCCGACGATGTCTACAACCTTGCCGCCGACATGGGCGGCATGGGCTTCATCGAGAACAACAAGGCACTATGCATGCTGTCGGTGCTTATCAACACGCACATGCTGCAGGCGGCACAACAGCAGGACGTGCGGCGCTTCTTCTATTCCTCATCGGCGTGCGTCTACGCCGCCGACAAGCAGACCGACCCGGACAACCCTGGACTGAAGGAGAGCGACGCCTACCCGGCCCTGCCAGAGGACGGCTATGGATGGGAGAAGCTTTTCAGCGAGCGCATGTGCCGGCACTTCCGCGAGGACTTCGGGCTGCACACGCGCGTGGCTCGCTACCACAATGTCTACGGCCCAGAGGGTACCTGGCATGGAGGACGAGAGAAGGCGCCTGCCGCGATCTCCCGCAAGGTCGCCGAAGCCAAGCTTTCAGGGAGCAACCAGATCGAGATCTGGGGCGATGGAGAGCAGACCCGCAGCTTCCAGTACATTGACGATTGCGTCTACGGCACGAAGACGATCCTCGACTCGGACATCCTCGAACCGATCAACCTCGGGTCCAGCGAGATGGTGACTATCAATCAACTCGTCGACATCGTCGAGGACATTGCTGGAGTTAAGCTGGAGCGTCAGTATGACCTCTCGGCACCCAAGGGTGTCCGCGGACGCAACAGCGACAACACCATGATTCAGGAAAGACTGGGCTGGGAGCCGAGCATCTCTCTGCACACGGGACTCGAGAAGACTTATGCTTGGATCTTTGATCAGACCGCCGCGCTGAACCCCGCCGGATAGCGCTTCTGCAGCTTCGGTCTGGTCCTCCCGGTTTCGTGGAGAGGTTGATCTGACCCAGAAGCACCACGGTTTGGGCAGCCTTCGGGCGCCTACCTGCGGAGCACATACACTCAAGAGCCGGGTGATGGCGTTGACTATGATCTGGTATGCCGCGTCGACTACCGGAAGGATCCATGGAGACACCAGTTCGACACCAAATCGCCAACCTCACACGCAGCGCCATCGGCTTCCAGCGAACGAGAAAAATCGGTGCGGCCGTGGACGACGCCCGTCGGTTCGCGGAATACATTGGCTCGACGCGCGGACGTGAGTCGGCTCAACGCCTACGCGCGATGCACAACCGCTTCGCGGGGAAGCGCGCGTTCGTCATCGGTAACGGGCCAAGCCTTCAGAAAATGGACCTTGCACCCCTAGCCCGGGAGTACACATTCGGCTCCAACCGCATCTACCTTGCCTTTGAGGAGCTCGGATTCGCTACTACATTTCTTTGCGGCGGCGCGAAGCACATAATCTCTCAGTTCGGGCAGGAGATGGCCGAAGCCGGTTGCCAACATGTGTTTATGAGTCATCGCTACGTACAGACGGCCGACCTGCCCAAGACAGTCACGACCTACCTCTCCCGGGACCGCTCAGTCTTCGGTGAGGACCCTCTGTTCTGGGGGTTCCATGACGCCGGCACCATTACCAATACGGCCATCCAGCTGGCCTATTATTTCGGCTTCTCCGAGGTCGTCCTCATCGGCGTAGATCACCATTTTGTAACTACCGGACCAGTGGCGGGTAAGGTCCTCCCCAAGCCCTCGACCGACGGACGCCCAGACACGGTCGTCTCCGAGGGAGATGATCCAAATCACTTCACTCCCAGCTACTTCGGCCCTGGGGTAACATGGGAGCTTCCCGACTGGGTGACGATGGAGCATGGCTACGCTCGCGCTCGTGACCACTTCGAGCGCAACGGGCGGCGGATCGTCGACGCCACCGTAGGGGGCAAGTTGACGGTTTTCCCCAAGGTGAGCTATGAGTCGATCATTCGCGATGACAAGTAACTGAGCAGTCGCACTGCCCGTGCGCATCCTACACCTGACAACGCAGCTACCGAGTGCATTCGGGATTGACGGCGGGGCACTTCGGCAGTTCGAGTTGTGCAGTCGCGCGGCCCAGATGGGTCACGTGGTCACCGTCGTCGTCCCAGTGGCATCCTGGATGCACAAGGCCTACCGACCAGCAGAGCAGTTCGCGTCCAGCGGCATTCGGCTTGTAGCGACCCGCCGCCGAGGCCGACGTGAGCTTGAGGCCCTCAGCGCCATCGCGCGCCATCCGTCGACAGTGTTGCGGTTCGCAGTGGCACCATACTATGGCTTGCAGTCCGAGATGTATGCGATGGACATGCGTGAGGCCATTCGGGCCGAGCTGGCGCGTCGGCCGGATGTCGTGACGGTCGAGCACGACTTCGCCGCCTGCCTCGGTGACGAGATCGGCCCAGAGATCCCGAAAGTGCTGATGACCCATAACGTCACGAGCGCCTACTACCGGACGCGTGCCGAATCCGCTACACCCGCGCGCCGGACGCTGCTGAACATTCAGAGTCGGCGGGTGGCGTCCTACGTGAACCCACGTCTGAGCGGATTCACGGGGATCGTCACCGTATCCGCCGAGGATGCCGAACTCTTCCGCGCCATGACCGACGTCCCTGTACTCGTCGTGCCCAACGGAACGACGCTGGACATGGTTCGACCTCAGCCTCCTGCGGGTCCGCCGGAACTACTCTTCACCGGGACTATGAACTATGCGCCAAACCGCGACGGTATCCTCTGGTTCGCGTCCGAGATCTGGCCGCACATATTGACACAGGTGCCCGAGGCACGCCTGTTAGTCGTCGGCCGGCAGCCGGACGCGCGCGTCCGGCGCCTCGAGCGCAACAACGAGGGCATTGAGGTCACCGGCGAGGTTGCGGAGATGGGAACATACTTCGAGCGTGCCACTGCGGTCATCGTGCCACTACGCTCGGGAGGTGGAACGCGGTTGAAGATCCTCGACGCGTTCGCCTCCGCGCGACCAGTGGTGTCGACGCGGATCGGCGCCCAGGGCATCGATGTCGAGGACGGTGAGCAGTTGCTCCTAGGCGACGAGCCAAGGGAGTTTGCGCAGCAGGTGGTGCGACTCCTTAGAGACGCCGACCTGCGCTCACGGCTATCTGCGAACAGTCGCCGGCTGATCGACGAGCGCTATAACTGGCGAGTGATCGCCGAGCAGTACATCGATGCCCTCAACGCGATGATCCAAGGCGCACTGTAGAGTGTCTCACCTATCCAAAGGTCTATATGACGGTCCTGCCCGGGCAGTCGAGAACCCAGTATGTACAGGGGCACTTCATGGCGACGATCCTGAATCTTGGGTGTGGAAACAAGACGAGCCCCCGCACCGTCAACATCGACTGGTCGATCTACCTGCGCATGAAGCGCAATCCCGTCGCCCGGCGCGTGGCACCGCTGGTGCTCAGCGGCGTCCGACGCGAGCAGTTCCTCGGCCTCGACGACAACTTCATCATTCACGACCTTCGCAAGGGCATCCCGGCCGAGTCTGAAACGGTGGACGCCGTCTATCACTCTCATATCCTGGAGCACATCGATCGCGACGCTGTCTCGGGTTTCTTCGCAGAGATCCAGCGCGTTCTGCAGCCCGATGGCGTGCACCGTGTCGTCGTCCCCGACCTAGAGCGGTACGCGCGAGAATATCTATCGAGTTTGGAGAAGAGTGTCGAGGACCCTTCACAGCGCCGCGCCCACGACGCGACGGTGTCGCAAATGATTCTGCAGATGGTCCGCCGCGAAGCGTCTGGAACTAGCAAGCAGTCGTCTGCACTCCAGCGGTGGGTGGAGAATCTGCTTCTAGGCGACGCGCGCAAGCGGGGTGAGAGCCACGTGTGGATGTGGGACCGCGTCAACCTGCCGTACGCTCTTGAGGAGGCTGGCTTCCGCAACGTGCAGATCCTCGACTTCCAGACCAGTAGCATCCCCGAATGGAACGATCTCGGCCTTGATCGGCGCACTGACGGGTCTGAGTACAAGCCCGAGTCGATCTATGTCGAGGCGGTGCGTTGAGCCCAGTAAGTTAGTCAGAGCTGACGGCTCAATCTAGTAACGAAGGTCAGCAAGGAGTTCTGCGTATATAGCCGCCATCCGCTCACCGTACGAGGTATAAGAGTAAGTTGCCGCCGCGGCTCGTAGAGCGTTGACCCGCGCCCGACAACGCCAGCCAGAATCCTCGGCGATGTCGGCTAGTGCGGCGCGAAGTTGGTCGACATCGCCAGCCTCGACGAGCTTCCCGCACTTGTACTCCTCGACGACTGGTGCAACGCCCGTGGTCTTGGATACGATCACCGGTACGCCAGCGGCCATGGCCTCTGCTGCCGCCATGCCGAAGCACTCGTAGGCGGATGGCATCGCCACCACATGGCTCTGCGCGAATAGGTCGGCGCGGCCAGTCGCGTCCACATGCCCGCGCCACTCAACCTGGGCGGTCAGAGATAGCTCATTCGCGAGCCGGTGGAGCTGAGCACGGTAGGTTGGCTCCCCATCCCCGCAAACGATCACCTTGGTTGAGGTTTCCAGCGCCGCGACCGCATGCAGTAGCACCTCCAGGTTCTTCTTAGGGTGCAATCGGCCGATGTAGCCGACAATCAGCGGGGGAAACGACGGTTCCGCCAGGGGCTTTTCCGGCGGGTCCGCAACGACCGCATGCGGGATCACGACTGCGCGCTCGTTGGGCCTGATGCTATCGGTGCGCTCCATGTCCGAGGTCATCACGACTAGGTCGATGTAGTGCATAAGGAAGCCCCGCATGTAAAGCTTCGCCCGCATCCATAGCTTTGCCCTAGGGTTGACTGAGCCGGAACGCGTTTCGATGCCGAACCTTGTCAACGACTCATGAGCGGTCATGACCACAGGACGACCCGCGCGCGAGCCGGCGATTGCGGCAACCAGCGTGCTCCACGCCCAAACGTAGTCGACGTGGACGACATCGTAGCGGTGTGCATTCCGTAGCAGCCACACACTCATCTGGCGGCTGATACCCCACCGTGACACCATTGATGACGGCAGCCAACGGGCACGAGGGAACATCAGCGTTCGAACATCAGCGGCGTCGAGCCGTGCGCGCGCCGGAGCGGTTGACGTAACCGACCGCTTGTCGCCTGTAAAGACAATTGTCAGCTCTAGCAGTGCTCGCCGCTCGGCGATCGCCGCGTTTACGATCGTCGTCTGGGGCCCGCCCATCTCGGGGTCAAGGGTCGGAATGACCCGCAGAACTTTCACGGAGCGAGCAACCGCTCGAACAGAAGATCCGCCTGTAGGCATCGGCCTGCGTTGTCACGCTTGATGCCGAACATGCCCGCCAGCTTGAAGCCCCTTGACCACAGGTGGGCGATGAGCTCCCCCGCGAGTGCCTGGCCGGTATAGAGCTCAACGAACGAGCACTCGACGAACACCTCGTCGACGCCTTGCAGCATCCGATCTCCTCCTTGCAGGACCTCGAGCTCGTAGCCCTGCACGTCGATCTTTAGCAGACATGGGCGCGCCGGCGCAGGCTCTGCGAGTACGTCATCGAGTCGCTTCACCGGCACGCTTATAGATGTGGCTTCATCGGTACCTGGGAATGCCGTTGTGTAGCGGTCGGTGATCGGTAGAAGGGATGAGGAGTCGTCAAGTCTTGATACGTGCATCTCCTGTACGGCAGTCGTGTCGGATCCCAGCGCAACCTCGAATAGCTCGATTTGCCCTGGCCGAGGGAATACTTGGCGGATGATTTGCTGCGCATCAGGCAGCGGCTCGAAGCAAAAGAGCTGCGCGCCCGGGAAGCGATGACGAGCGAACAGCGCAAATTGCCCGCGATGGGCGCCGACGTCGATGATCGAGGCGAAGTCGTGCTGGAACGGCACGTCCTCGTGCTCGACCGCAGCCGCGACACCCAACCGCAGCGCGCGACGAAACGCTGACGTTCGACCGAGCCGCATGAGCTTACGGAGCTTACGGAGTCGCTCGTGACTATCCTGACGGCCGTCTGTGTCAGTGCGCCCCTGCGCCGACGGTTGGTTGCTAGCGACACTCATCCGTTCAGGGCCCAGGAGTCTGGGAGCCTACGAGCTCTTGTGATCGCATCCAGTCAACTGTGCACCGGATACTCTCATCGAGCGAATAGCGCAGCCGAGGCACGATCTGGCTGAGCGGCGCGGTGTCGTAAATCATTTCCGTCAGGAGGTTGTCGAGCCTGAAGCTGGTGAGTGGGGGCTCTGTCCAGCCAAGCTTCTGTAGAAGGTCGCCAACAAGCGCCCCGGGCTTAACGACGCTTCGCGGAAGGGTGCGGATTGGCCGGCTGCCAAATTCGCGTTGAATGCGGTTCGCCATATCTATGACATCGATCGGGGGGTAATCCGCCAGGTACATAGTAGTCCCATCAATCTCTAGGCTTGACGCCTCCGCAACGGCGGCGAGCTGTTGAACCGTGTTCCCTACATATCCAAACGACTTCCGCACCGGTCGGCGACCGACATGTACGTAGCGGTTAGTCGCGATAGTCAGAAAGAATGTTCGGTAGGGGATGTCGAACCATGGACCCCAAATAGACGTTGGTCGCATAATGACCCAAGGAAATGTGGTCTTCGCACCGCGCACGATCTGCTCGCCGCGAACCTTGCTCTCACCGTAGGCGTTTGGTGCGCAGTAGTCGGTGTCACTCACCGGTTGATAGCCGATTCGGCACACAAGCCTCGACGACGCGAACACGACACGTTGGAGTCCGGCAAGTCCATTACATGCATCGAGAACGACCTCGACACCACGGGTGTTGTACGCATAGTCGTCGAGCGTTGTCCCGTGAAGGTCAGTTCTTGCTCCGAGATGGAAGACGTGTGTCGGAGCGAACTCACCCAAGGCTTCCCTAACGTCATTGGCGTCTAACGGATCGACTTTACGCCAGTGTCCGACATGCTGCGGATTGCGCGGCTGGGACGGATCTAGATTGACGACGGGCACGCTCGACGCCACGTAGTGCTCGATGAGGTTCGTTCCTATGAAACCGGACCCACCGGTTATTGCGACACGCATCATTGTTTCTGGGGGATCATTGCGATTGGGAAGTACTCGTTGGTTGGTGGGCGTGAGCGCGGATATCCGGAGAGTCACGGAGATACCAAAGGCGGGCAAACTTAGCATAGGGCCGTGCTAGGCGATTCGCAGTTCGCGGCGCGCGCAACGTACCTTCTCTCAATCCACATGCAGACACCCTCAGAGAGTCGTAGCCGACACGGTGGCGATAGAGTCAGCGTCTCTCTCATGCGTATCCAGCTCTGGAGCTACAACTACGACCCCGAGCCCACAGGCATCGGACCCGTAAGCCGTGTCTGGGCCGAGGGGCTACGCGATCGTGGACATCACGTCGACGTGGTGGCCGCCCACCCTCACTATCCAGAGCCGGTATGGGGGTCCAGGGTGCTCCCCTATCGGGAGGTGCGCAACGGAATCCCGGTGCTTCGGTTACCGCTCTGGATTGGCCGCGATACAGCGGTCGAGCGCTACCGGCAGGAGCTTTCGTTCATGAGCGCCCAGTTCGTCGCTTTGCCGGCACTGTCTCGTGCCGATGTCCTGGTTTCCGCTTCTCCGTCATTTCCGGCACTGTTTCCCGCCATGCTGAACGCTCGTATGCGCCGGACTCGGTGGGTCATCTGGCTGCACGACATCCTTCCCGACGGGGCCGCTTCGAGCGGAATCGTCGACGAGGGCAGCGTGGTCATTCGTGCGGCCCGCCGTCTAGAGCGTGCCGCCTATCAGGAGGCTAACCGTATTGTGGTGCTCTCGGAGGCGTTTACACGCAACCTGACAGAGAAGGGCGTGCCCGAGAGCAAGATCCAGCTGATCTACGATCCGGCTACGCGGGTACCCCGCCAGGAACCATCCTCCGAGCCCCATGCGCAACCACCGCGCCTGCTGAGCATGGGCAACATCGGCTATTCCCAGGGGCTGGCACCGTTGGTCGCGGCCTTTGAGCGCTCGGATGCTCTCGCTAACACGCCCGTGCAATTCGTCATCACCGGCAATGGGATGGCGGCAGACGATACGCGCTCTGAGATTCGCTCCAAGCGAATCGAGATGCCCGGCGTCGTCGACGACGGCCGTTTGGAGGAGGAGCTTCAGGCCGCGACCATCGCCTTCGTCAGCCAGCAACACGAGGGCGCGGAGTTCAACATCCCCTCGAAGATCATGAACTTCATGACCTACGGTCTGCCGGTCCTTGCGGCCGTCAATCCGGGCGGAGAGGTTGCGCGGATCGTGGAGCGGGCGGGTGCCGGATGGGTGGTCGATAGCTCAGATCCAGACTCCTTCCCACGCAAGCTGGCGGAGATCTTGCGAGCACCGGCGGAGATCACGGCACGGGGACGTGCCGCCTACCAATACGCGCAGCGACACTTCACTCAGGCTGGATTTGCCGAGCGGTTCGATAACGCGCTCAGCGAGGTGATTGAAAGCCGCCCCACCAAACCAATAGCAACTACCTACACAAACCATGCCCCGCCTTTGCCGCCAAAGTCATAATGCAGATCGCGTGTGCGCTCGCCGATGATCCTCGCGGGAACGCCACCCACCACCACAAAAGGGGGTACGTCCGCAGTCACTACAGCGCCAGCGGCCACGACGGCACCCTCGCCGATCGTAACCCCAGGCAGGATGGTCGATCGAAAGCTTAGCCAAGCACGATCGCACACTTCGACAGCCCCGCCCTTAACGCCGAAGTCAGGATCCTGATAGTCGTGCTGCATCGTCCATATCGCGACCTGACTCGAAAGGTTCACCGATGCCCCCATCACGATCCCGTTTCGTCCGTCCAGGATCGAGTCGAATCCCACTATGCATCCGGGGCCGATCTCAATATTGCGTGGCGAGCGAAGCTCCAATCCTCGGTGAATGATGGCCGTATCGTGGAGGTCCATCCCAATCGCGCGGTAACCCCAACGGCGCATACTCCGGGATGGCACCTGCGCCAAAATGGACGCTTGGAGAAAAGCCGCTCCGTATGCCGCAACACGAAGGCGCTGACGCAACACTTGAGCCTGCGGCTCAAGTCCGATGATCCGCGCCAGACGGCGTAGGTCGTTTCGGTCCACCATCACTCCTTTGTCGCTCCTCCGACGTCAGCCTTCGGTGAGTCGGCCCTAGCGTTCCGCCACCTCGTCCCGTAGGCTAGAACCCATTGTCGTGCCGTAGGACTGACGGTCACAAGAACCACAGTCGATAGAGCGATTGAGGCGAGCCCGATCGCCAGCCAGCCCAGACGAGATTGAACGGGGAGAAGGACCGTCGCCAAAACGCCCAGCCCACCAAAAAACAGCCCGGCGAGCATAGACTGCAGGCCGTTTGCGGAGAGCCAGCCCATGGACAGAGTGGCCGTATCGAGCCACGTGTCCATCATTTTCAATAGCCAAAGCGACGAGATCATCAGCCCAAGCGCAGTAGCTACAATCACGCCCCAGGGCCCAAACAGCAGTCCAAAGAGCACCGTGCCAATGATATTGATCGCCAGCCCTAACAGGGAGTAGTTGCGATCCAGCTGGGGACGGCCACTGCCGTTGGCAACCGCAGTTCCGGCTCCTGTAAGGAAATTGGTGGCGTAGCCGGCACCTAAAATAAGAACCATCAAAGCAGTCATACGAAAACCCCCACCCAACCACGCAAGCGTCAGTGGATAGCAGGCGCCGTACACCGCAAAAAGGGGAGCAACTGCATACTCGATATTGGCCCTAAGCGCCCGCTCATAGAACGTCGCGATAGCCGCCCGGCTTTGTCCAGCGGTGGACGTAGCAGCTCGCACGAGCAGAGGACCGAGTGCCGCAACGGGCAGGGATCGAACCGAAAACGCCACTTTCGATGCGAGCTCGTACAGACCGATAAAGCTCAACGAAGCACCAAACGCCAGTAGCACCGGCTTGTCTGATTGCTGATTGATAATTACCACTAAACTGGCCGTCTGAATGTTCGCACCATACGCAATGAGAGTACGGATCTCTTTAACGCTCGCATGCCAAATTCCCCATCGCTGAGACCATACTAGACGAAGCACCAGACGCGCAGTCACTAGCATCATCAGTCCGCTTGTGGCAGCGGCAATGCCAAGCCCCTCAAGCCCCAATCCCGCAAGAAGTGTACATACCACAGCGATCGCGTAAGCGACCTGTGCGACAAGTGCCGGGATGATTTGAAGATCCCATCTCGAGAAGCCGGACGGAAAGGCTTCGAACGTGGACGCCACCGAGGCGCAAGCAAGGTTGACGCCAACGCCCACGATCGCCCAACGCCAACCAGTCGCCGGGCTGTGGCTTAGGAAGGCAGGAAGCAGCGCACAAGCTCCGAGCGATATTCCTATGATGGCGATTGCGAAGCCTACGGACATCCACAGTGCCGAAACCCCCTTTCGAGCCAACGCCTCATCCTCGTCCATCGCGCTTAGCTGACCCACGAACCGCGCGAGGGCGGCTCCGCCGACACCAAAGTCCATAAGCGTGGCGTACTGACTGACCGCCGAGATCAATGCCCAGAGACCAAACGTCGCCAATCCGAGCTGGCTGATGATGAAGGGGCTGACGAAGAGACTCAGCGTCAATGCAACACCATTCGACGCAATTCTAAGACCGGTGTTGGCCTGGAGCGATAAGCTGCGTCGCGATCGCCGCCTCGGTCGGAGTGTCACCGGGGACGGAGTCACGTCCACCTTGGTGCCCCTGGGGGACGAATCAGCACGACTGGCTCTATCTTTGGCATCGTAGCTAAGTATCTCAGAACCGGTGAGCTGTCTCGCTTGAGGACGCTCGACTATCCCCGTGCACGCTGATAGGGTTTGAGCAGTATTGCCATGACCCGACCATCTACCCAAATGACCACGTCAGCGACTACCGAAGGCGCCCACGAAAAGGATGCACAGATCGTTGTCGTGGCGCTGACATATGGGCAAGGTGACGAGGTCGCCGGTCTCCTCAGTCATTTGTGCACGGAGACCATCACAGCCACCAACGAGCTGATCGTCGTACACAATCCGAGCCGTCCGAATGAGGCTCTCTCGCTATCCCCCTCCAGTGATGTACGCGTCGTCGAGCTAGCTACCAATAGCGGCTACGTTGGAGGCATGAATGCCGGCATCGAGATCGCCTTGCGGAGTAGTCCGGAGTTCGTGCTTCTCCTCACCCACGATGTTCGCATCACAGCCAACGATGTGCAAAGGCTCCGCACCTTGATGTGCGATAACCCAGATATCGGAGCCATCGGCCCAGTCCTCTGTCGGTCCGACAACGTGCCCTACTCTGCTGGCTTTGTCCGGCACAATCGTATCCGTATGCAACATCGCCTTCCCACGGGCGAGATGCCCCGACCTATCTGGCCGTGCGCTGCACTTGATGGGTCGGCGATGATGTGGAGAGCAGCTGCGCTTGAAGAGGTGCAGGGGTTCGACAAGCGATTCTTTATGTACTTCGACGACGTCGACATATGTACGCGAGCTACGAGATGTGGGTGGCAAATTGCTGTCGCGACTGACTTGCGAGCGATCAGTGCTCCGGGAGGTACCCATCGCAGGAGCGCACACGCGTATCTTCGGGCTAGGAATGGCCTAGCTTACGCCCACACTTTTGGCTTGACCGGACTTCTATCGGGGCTTGCAGAGTGTGCTGTTGGCCTATGGCAGGCGACGCCAAAGCCGGGGGGACAACGTTTTCGCGATATGGAAGCGCGACAGATTGCAGCAAGCTATTGGCGAGGTACCCTGCTTGGTGTGGTGGACTACTTTAGAGGCCGATGGGGTCCTCCCCCACCGACTATGTCACGCGACAGTGACATAGCAGCCACGTCTATGTAGGTGCTTCATCTGATAGGAGCAAGTGGTCTATCCACCTAGCTCGATCTGACCTCGAAGCGGATCGAGAGACCAGCTAGTGGTTCATCCGGGATGCTCGTTAGTCAATTCGTGAGACCTATAGCCAGCGACAGCGGGCCACAACGCCCTCGCAATCGTCAACGAACTAGAAGAACGGACCACTAGGGGACTTTGAGTATCGATCATGTCGATCAATTCCTTCCTTGATGCCGGAATAAGCGGGTGTCAAGCACGCTGATCCAACACCTAGCGCCAATGCTGCGATAGAAAGACCCGGGGAGCTGAAGAGACTCACTAAAGTCACCGATGAAGTGAGCGCTGACACGATCCATGCCGCGATCCCAAACGCAATCCACGAATCAGCTGCCCGCTCGGAGCCAGTTACAGCTCTCCACATCAGACCAACCAGAATAAAGACGAGTGGAAAATAAATTAGCAAGGCTCCAATGACACCCATCGTCATTACGGCATTGAGTACACCGACATCGCCGTTGCGTATAGAGCCGCCCCGGATACCAAGGACGTAGTGGTTCCTGGGATCGAGGAAACCTAGCCCAAAGATCCATCTTGATCCCAGCACCTGCTCCAGTTGCGACGCCTCGACCTTACGATACGCCACGGTGGATGTAGCCGCATTATTCGACGATACATTATTCGACGATAGAGTTGTAAGCACCGAGGAGAAACGGGATTCGACTCCGCTGAGAGCGGTATTGGGTATCAGTGAAGACGGGCCCAGTACGATCACAGCTCCAAATACAATCAGGATGAGCGTCAGCCGAGCTAGATGCTTTCGACCAAAACGACCCGAACGGCGGTTGAATACCAGCCACACAATCAACGCCACCGCAAGTCCGACGGTGCAGCCCACATATTGGGCGCGTGTGAGCTCCAGCGCAATCGCGGTAATCGAAAGCGGTGCTAGCAGAGCTCCCACCAATCTCAGCCTCCGCTCCCGCGCCAGAAGTAGCAATCCAAAGCCGAGCATGGCAGCAACGACCTCCAGGTACTGGGCGTTTACAAAAATACGCGTGACGCCGTTCGATTCATCAGTGCGCACGCTATGAACCAAGAAAGCTAAGGCCCTGTGAGTCACAACTGACGTGATATCGGCGATGTCAACCCCGACAACGCCGATCGCCAAGGCAACCAACATGACTCGTAGCACCCTAGGCTTCGTTAATGTGGCGGCGAAGAGAGGCACCAGGAAGGCGAAGAATGCAAAGTCTCGCCCGTACTCCATCGCGTGTTTGAGCGGAATCCCCGACCATACATAAGAGCGTGCTACGGTGACCGACCAGAGCAGAAGAAGCGCACCAGACCACAGGCAAAGCACGCGACGCACGCTGGTATCAGCGAGGTGCCGAAAACCGTCACGGTAGTTGTCAAACAGAAGGGTGAGTATGAGGACAACAATCAAGGTATCCGACACAGTGAGGTGGAGCACGGACACTTCGATCGTCTCAAGCTCAGGGCCTGGGAGGGCATCAACGCTGCCAAGCACAAGTATCGCGAGCCACGCGCCTAAGCCAAAGCGCCACACGAGCATGGTCACGGCCGCGAACGCGACCAGTGCCTCCACGCTCTTTGAAGAATGACCGCTAGCAGCGAAGGCACCCAAGCCCAAGGACAGCCCGACAGTAGCAGCGATCGCGATCCCACTATGTAAGCGTCGTGCGCCAAGGCTATGAGTTACTCGTGAAAGGTGCAGATCGCTAGCGGTCATCCTGCTGCCCTCATTCATCGATAAACTGGTGCGCCGCACGATGGTCAAACCTCTCCTCAAGGCTACTACGTATCAAGCGCGCCGCGATTGCCGCGCTCCAATGCTGTTCGGCGAACGACTTCCCGCGTGCGCCCATCTCGGCAGCCAAGGCACGATCGCCATCTAGACGCGCGATCGCCCGCGTCCAGCCATCTATATCCTTTACGTTCACCGTAATGCCACACCCGATGTCCTCTACATTAAAGTCAATGTAGTCGCTCCTCGTCACAATGACGGGCTTGCCCAGCGCAAACGCGTCGGCAAGCTCAGAAAGAGCCACGGCACGATCCGTGCGCGCCAATGGGATCGCAACCGCAAAGGCCCCCGCCATGTCAGCAATTACATCCGGATATGACACAACCCTCGAGAACCGACGGAGCGTCAGGTTTGGTGTGACATTCGCTTCCCGGGGATGCCAGCCGTCAGAGCAATAGATTACGGTTGGTGTATTAAGCTGGGTTGCAGCGCAGGCGAGCGTATCAATGTCTCTGCTGCTCTTGCCGCAGCTAATGAGATAATCGCGCCCGGTCGGCCTGTATGCGACCCAGCCCATCTGCGGTCCCCACGGTATCAACACGGTGCTATTGGGCGTTCGTCCCGCGGCGAGCAGCCCGCTATATGCCTTTTTGGTCAGTGCGAATGCTAAGTCATAGCCAAGCGCAACTGAATTCATGAGGGGTCTCGGCGGATTGTGATAAACGCAGACTACGGGCTTGCGACAGAGACCGACCCGACGAAGCAAGGCTAGTCCGGCGAGCGTCTGTTCCGCGCCCGCGTAGAACAGGTCGACCCCCGACATCTTCCGGCCGAGCCCAAGCAAGGCACGCTCTGTCGGAAGTTCACCGAGCCGCCACCGTAGCTTCTCGCTCAATCGCTCAAGGATCGGTGACCGACCGCTCACATCTACGTAGGAGACCTTGTGACCTCCCCGTTCAAGCTCTGGCGCGCCCCAGAGCTTCTGCTCTGGGTACTCGCCGGCGGCAAATAGTGATCGTGCCTCCTTGACCGGCGCGTTATTGCAGAAGGCGATGTGCATGGGGTAGCGAGTCTACCAGTGGACTTAAACGCTTTGTCGGTAAGTGCGCCATCTGAGAAGTCCGTGTTACGCCGCATCGGGACGTTATCCCGTAGCGCATAGAAGTTCGTAGGTGCCGGTCCTCCCGCCTCGTCCGGTCCCGCTGGACGAGTGGCCGCGAGTTCATAGGCTGCATCCGCGAGCACTTGGACGCCCTGATGAGCCGTGATCTCACCGATGTGCGCCCGCGGCGTTGGTGGTTGACGGGATCGGGCTGACGGGTCGCTTCTGCGTTGTTGCACTCGTCGCCATTGGCTTCAAGCTCCACTGGCTTCCTGTTCGCCATCGTGCGCTGATATCACGCTAGCACTGATCGATCCTGGGAACTCACACCCCGCCGAGGAGTCGGACCGTCGTTGCCCGCTGTGTGGACTCGGATCGTCAATGCTCGCCTTACCGTGTACCCTCTGACCGATGCTTTCATCCATCATCCGCAACCTCATGCAGCGCAGCGCATCTTTTCGCGCCCTGATGAAGACCTCTTGCGTTCAGCGGCTAGTCAAGGCAAACCGACGTAGAACGGCCGTCACACCGGGCTGGCGATATTTTTTCGACGAGCTCTTTACTGTCCAAGGCGAACACCATTACAGGTTGCGCGACACGGGACTGGCGGTGACGATACGCACAGGTACAAGGGACGCCGATATATTGCAGGAGATCTTCTTTGACGGTGTCTACGCATTGCCAGCCACGGTAGCGGGCCGTCTACGTCAGACCGCATCTATTCGTGCGCTTGACCTCGGGGGCAACATCGGGCTCTTTGGTCTTTACCTCATCGGCTGCTACCCCTCGGCCCAAGTTATCTCGTACGAGCCGGATCCGACAAACCTCAAACTCCTAGAGGCAAACATTTCGGTGAACCAACTGGAGGATCAGTGGCAGGTCAGGGAGGCCTGTGTTTCCAATCACAATGGCAGCGTACGTTTTAGATCGGGACAATTTGCTGATTCGAGTATCGTCAGCGACGGTCCTGGAACGGATGTCTCATGCGAGGATATCTTTTCGCTCTCTGATCGCTTCAGTTTTATTAAGATGGATATTGAGGGTAGTGAGTGGGACATCTTGTTCGACGAGCGACTGCCTGAATTGCCAAGCGACATTCTTGTACTTGAGTGGCACGTTGATGCTCGTCTTGTTGAGCACCCCCGTCTAGCGGCGGTCAATCGCCTCCGCGCCACAGGTTTCAAGACCGTCGATGTGTCTCGCTACGATTCCGAGACCGACGGGATGCTCTGGGCCTGGCGCTGAACTCCGGCCGATGCGATCGATCGGTAGCATAGTGGGCCGCATCAGCCGCCAAGGCATACCATCAACCTATCGGCTACGGCAGACGTGCGCCCGGCACACAGCGAAGTCCGCTGACTCAACTCTAGCGGTATGCGCTCTCCCGCCGTGAATCGTACGACGCCACCACTCTCACGAACGATCAACGCACCTGCGGCAGCATCCACAATCCGACAGCGCGTGACATTCACCATCGCATCCACCCGCGGAGTTGCGACCTGACACAGCGCTACCGCGATCGAGCCCAGGATGCGCCAGCGATACGCGACACCCGCAAGCGGTGCAGCCAGCTCCGCCGTGCGCCGCGCGTCGCTCGTCTCGACACACAGCAGCTCCAGCCGTCCGTCCTCGGTAAAGCGCTCTTCGGCGAGCGGCTCAAGGCGCTCCCCGTTCAGGAACGCCCCACCGCCACGCACCGCGTGAAACGCCTCTCGTGTCCCGAAGTCATATACAAACGCCAGCGCCAGGTCCTCGACGGTCGGCCCGTCCGCCACTGCGATCGACATCGCATAGTGTCCGACACTACGCTTGGCGTTCAGCGAGCCGTCGATCGGGTCGATGACCACGCGCATGTCGCCGTCGCCATAGCTAACGGCGCCTCGCTCCTCGGAGACGGCAATGAACGACGCGCCTTCGCTCGCGAGCCCGTCGAGCTCAGCAAACACAGCGTCCTCCGCGAGCGCGTCTATCTCCAGCGTCCGATCCCCTCCGGCGCCGATCGTCCCAACCTCACGCAGCCGCGAGTCGACATCCGTACGACGATCCAGCTCCTCCACGGTGCGTGCCGCGGCGCGGTGGAAGCTCTCGAGCCAGTGATCGGCGCTGCCGATCGGGTCATTGAGGTTCACGCGGTCGAGCTTTCCATCAAACTGAGCGTCGCCTCTGCGATCAGCCAGTCCAGCTCGGTGTCGATATCGATCGCCTCTGACGGATCCATCACGAAGACGAGCGGTTTGGCCCCGATGCGGTTGTGCCGAGCTTCGAGGATGTCGCGGCGGAAGATGTAGATGCACGAGTTCTCTTCCATGACCGGATCGAGATCCTGTGTGCGGACCAGGTTGTCCGGATCGTGATTGATGGCTTGGCCGTCCGCCGTCCACAGCCGCGTGTGGAGCGGCGTAACGGAGAACAGCGAGTCGTGGGTATCAATTCCGGCAAGGAACATCTCGATTGCCTGGCCGATCGTCTCTCCCTTCAGCAACGGGTTGGTGCTGTGCGTCTGTAGGTAGTAGTCCGCCTCCACCTCCGTCACGGCGTTGAGCAGGATGTCGTTCATCACGTACATCTCATCGCGAAGGTGCTCGGGCCGCCGCACGATCCGAACCTGAGGCAGGTGCCGTTCCGCTTCCTGCACGATCAGATCGCTGTCTGTGTCGATTATCACCTCGCTGATCGCCGACACACCGAGCAGCGTGTCGACGATGTAGCGATACAGCGGCTTGTTACCCAGGAGCCGGTAGTTCTTGCCGGACACGCGGCGACTAAAATGCCGCATTGGCACGATCGCCGCGATTGTGGGACGAGTCTCGTCATCCATTGCCTGCATAATGCCATAGGTCGCTGGGCCGCCGTATGCTAGTCTCCCCCAGCGGAACCTCCGGGTGCGCTAGGCGGAGATTCCTAGCCTTCATGAGCGATTCTACCCCTGCTGTTGAGCCTAGCGCCCCGGCCATCGGGCCTTTGGTTCGCGTAGGGCTCGTCTCGGTCGGTGACCCCGCCTCGCCGAGCACGTGGTCGGGTACAACCGCCAGTGTAATGCGCGCACTGAGCGAGCTCGATGTTGTCGTCCATGGACTTGACCTGACGTTGCCACGAGTGCTCGAACGGGCGGTGCTCGCCGCCGGCGCCGCCCGTACGCGCAACAGTTATGACAAAAATGGTGCAGCCGTGACCATGGCCATCCGCAGCCGGCTCGCACGGCGGCGCCTTAGCGGTGCTCAACTGGATGGCTTAATTCAAATAGGGAGTGGTTTTGTCTTGCCAGATGGGGTTCCCTATGTCACCCTCGAGGACATGACGCTACGCCAGGGTCGCGCCGTCCATCCCTTCTTCACCCGTATGTCTGAGCACGGCATCGCAAGCTGGGAGAAGCGGCGCATAGGCATATTCGACCGGGCCCGCATGTGCACCGTCGCAAGCCATTGGGCAGCGGAGTCATTGTTCACCGATTACGGCGTGGCGCGGAAGCGAATCGCGGTCGTGGGACTCGGCGCCAATCACAACGTGACTGCTCCCGACCGCGTGTGGCAATCGCCACGTTTCCTGTTCGTCGGGTCCGACTGGGAGCGCAAGGGCGGGCCTCTGTTGCTGCGTACATTTGCGCGCGTTCGAGAGGTCTATCCCGATGCCATGCTCGACGTCGTCGGCGGACACCCTCAGCTTCGACAGCCAGGCGTCCACGCGCACGGAGTGCTCTCGCAAGCCCGGCCGGAGGATCGCGAGCTGATAGCTGAGCTATACGCTCGCGCGACCTGCTTCGTCATGCCCTCGCTCGTCGAGCCGTTTGGCCTCGTGCATGTCGAGGCCGGCTCAGCCGGTATTCCGAGCATCGTCACCACCGAGGGCGGCGCCCGCGACACGATCGGCGCCGACGGTGGCCTGGCCGTGCAGCCGGGCGACGAGGAGGGACTCCTCGAGGCGATGCTCCGCTTGGCCAACCCTGAGACCGCGCGTCAAATGGGAAAGGCCGCCCGTGAGCGCTCGCGTCTATACACTTGGACCAAGGTCTCCGAACGGCTGCTCCGCGCACTCGGGCTGCAGGCGCCGGATGGACGGACGCTCGCCGAGTTTCTCTGAGGGTCCTCCCCAGGGACGGCGGGGGGGTGGGCTACTTAAGTAGTTCTACTGCGCAACTCGGCTATCGGCATAGCCTCTCCAAGGCCGGTGATAGCAGCTCGACCCATCGCCAGGACCGCCTCCTTAGTACTTCCACCGACATGGGGAGTCGCGATCACCTGATCGAGGCCGAGCAGGGGACTGCCCAGCGGCGGCTCGGTGGAGAACACGTCGAGCGCGGCGCCGCCGAGATGGCCGGAGGACAGCGCCTCGAACAGCGCCTGCTCGTCGATCAGGCCCCCGCGCGAGGTGTTGACGACCAGCGCGCCGGGGCGCATCGACTCCAGTCGCTCGCGATCGAGCAGATTCCTCGTGTCGTCGTTAAGCACCGTGTGCAGGCTTACGATCTCACTCTCGGCCAGCAGCGAGTCCAGGCCCGCCTGCTCGACATGCGCGGGTAGGTCCCCCAGTGGTGCGATGTCGTACGCAAGCACCCGGCAAGAGAAGGCGCCCAGTAGCTCGGCCAGGTCGCGTCCCACATGCCCGAAGCCGATGGTGCCAACCGTCTGGCCGGTCAGCGTACGTCCCTGCGTCTGACGCCAGTCGCCGTCGCGCACCAGTCGCGTGACGGTGGGTAAATGCCGCAGAAGCGCGAGCATGAAAGCGATCGCCAGCTCGGATACGGAGCGCGCGTTGGTGCCCCGCGACCAGCCGAGGCGCACCCCGTGGCGCTCCATCGCCTCGAGGTCGAGCATGTCGATGCCGACCCCCACCTTTGAGATCGTCCTCAACTCGGGAAGCTGCGCGAGGATCGCCTCGTCGATTTTCTCCAGGGCCGTGATCGCAAGGGGATGTCCGTTGAGAAACGCCACCAGATCGTCTCCCGAGAGCGAGAGACCCTCGTCGTTGAAGGTGACATGGCTATAGCGCTCGAGTGTCTCGGCCCGGAGAACCTTGTTACGAGAGAAGGACCGGGAAGTGACCGCCACCGGCGTGGGGTCACGCTCGCTCACGCGCCGTCCTGACCCTCGTGCGCCCACTTCTCCCAGAGGTAGGACATGACGAGGTGGTCGAGCACCATGTGTGCATCCTCGACCGGTCCATACTCGCCTCGCGCCGAGGGAACGTGCACGTGAATGCCACAGAGCTCCCCCAGCCGGCCACCATCGAAACCCGTGAGGCCGACTGTGGTCGCTTTGCGCTCGTTGGCGAATTCGATCGCCTGCACCACGTTGGGCGAGTTGCCCGACGCCGAGATCGCAACGACGACATCACCCTCGGTCAGCAGCGGCTCCAACTGCATCACGAAGATGCGCTCGTACCCGTAGTCGTTGCCGAGCGCGGTGATCACGGCAACGTTGTCGGTGAGGCTCACCACCCGCATCGGGTTGGTGCGCCAGCGCGTGAGGTCGTTCTGGAAGTGACTCGCGGTGGCCGCGGAGCCGCCGTTGCCGCAGAAGAAGACGGTCCCGCCGGAGGTGCGGGCGTCCTCCAGCACATCGATAAAGGCCGCGATCGCATCACGGTCGATCCGCGCGAACACGTGGCTGAGGTAGCTCAGATAGCCGTCGGCGAAATCGACCGCGACCGAATGGTCGCGATAAAGACGCTCCACGTTGTTCATCGCGACGCCCCCGGGAGCGCCTCCACCGGGTCCAGCCAGCGGGCCGCCCAGTCCCGGTCCGCCGCGTAGATGTCATATACGAGCTGCATCGTCTTCAGCGCCTCCAGCGAGGACCCATGCCGGATCTCGCGGTTGGCGATGATCGCTCTCGCGAACTCCTCGATCTCGTCGTGCCACGATTGATCCTCGTTGTAACGGGTCGTCACTTCGCGGGGATCGCCGAGATCGTCATCGCCTCGATAAATCACCGTCAGGGTCTCCGCGCCGTAGCTCCTGGACGAGGACAGAATCCCCGAAAGGGAAAGTCCGCCCTCCTTGAGCGTGATGTCGAGCCCGAAGCGGTGTCGCCACTGGGTGGCCGAGGAATGCAACATCGCGACGGCCCCATCTGCTGTCCGCATCAACGCATACGCGTTGTCCTCGACGTCGTGACACCAGAAGGCATTGGAGATATGGGAGTGAATATCCACAAACTCACCGGCGAACAACCGCATCATGTCGACCATGTGTATGCCCTGATCGAGGAGAATCCCTCCACCCGCGATCTCGCGCTTGGTCCGCCAGTCCTGATCGAAGCGAATCATCTTCGACTTCCCGTACACACCGCGAAGATCCACGACCGCCCCGAGATCCCCGCTCTGGATGATCTTCAGCGCGTCGCGCACCGACTGGTGGTAGCGATGGTTGAATCCATACTTGAGCTTGAGGTGAGGATTGGCCTGCTCGACCTCGCGGACCCTGATCACATCCTCCACGGTGCGCCCCGGCGGCTTCTCGCAGAACACGTGCAGGCCACGCTTGAGGCCCTCCATAACAACGGTCGGGGCGATGTCGTTCCAGAGACACACGAAGAGAACATCGAGCTCCTCCTCTAGGAGCTGCTCCCAATTGCTCCACATCCGCACGCCATCGACCACCTCACCCGGCGTGGGTATGGTGCGGTCACAGACGGCCACGGTCTGCATGCGCGGATGTGCGTCGATGTACTCGCGGCGGATCTGGCCGGTGCTGCCGTAGCCGGCCACCCCGACCCGCAGGATTTCGCTGGCTTCAGGCATCGCGCATGATCTCCTCGAAGTCGGTCCTCACAGCTCGCGCCCGCTGGGAGATCAGCGCGGTGTCACAAAGGTAGGAGATGTAGCGGAACCCCGTCTTCAGAAGCCACCTGAGATGGTCTGAGTCGCGCGCGACGGCGCCCGCGACCTTGCCGGCGGCATTGATGCGACTGACAGCGCCGGACACGGTCTCCAGCACGAGCGGGTGATCCACCTGCCCGGGTACACCCAGTGCTTGCGAGAGGTCGAAGACGCCGAGATAGACGATGTCGAGGCCGGCGACCGCGAGAATCTCATCGAGGTTCCCCAAGCCGACGCGATCCTCGACCAGGATGCCCGCGAGCTGCCAACGGTTCGCGTCAGCCAGCTTCTGCGCGAGATCCTCTGAAGACCAGTCGTGCAGGCGCGTGAACGGGGCCATGCCCCGATCGCCATCGGGAAAGAACCGCATCGCGCTCACGATGCCTGCCGCCTCAGCCGCCGTCTGGACGTGCGCGACGAGAATGCTCTGACAGCCGACGTCGCAGGCCTTCAGCACGTTTGGGGCGCTGCCGTCGCCGAGACGGATCATCGGCGTGCTGCCCCCGGCCTCTACCGCGTACATGATCGCCTCCGCCTCCGAGAAGCTGGCCGGACCATGCTCCATGTCGACCGTGACGAAGTCCAGCCCGCTGTGGGCGAGGATGTTGGCCACCGTGGGCGAGGCGGTCTGCAGCCATGTGCCGAATACGGTCTCGCCGGCCTCTAGTCGTTCCTTGACACGGTTGACGGGAGCCACTGGGTCGTAGACTACCCGACCTCGTCTATATCTAGAAGGGGCCTTTCTATCGATGATCCGAAGCAACGGGGTGCCTGGATGAGCGTCTGGTCATCACCGCGAGATGGCCTCTCCTCGTGGCGCCGCGGGCTCGGCGCGGCAGGCGACCTCGATCTCCTGCTGGTGCCGTTTCTCGGCGTGATGCTGTTCGTCCGCGTGCTGACCGACGACCTGTCCGCGCCCGACAGCCGACATTCCGGCAGCCTCAACCTGTCGGGAGCGATCGCCGTGCTGTTGATGCTCCTGGCCGGCGGTCTGCTGCTGCGTCGGCGTCGCGGCGTGCTGCCCACCGTTCTAGCCGTGGTGTATCTGTGTATCTGGACGGGAATCGCCGTAGGTACCAGCGGCGCCTCCACAGAGACGCTCCGCGAGGGCGTGCGCGAGGTGTCGGTGATCGCACTTGCCGTAATCGTCTACAACGCGCATGGAGCCGTGACAGTTCCGAGCGCCACGCGCCTGGTTCAGTTCATCGGCTTTGCGCCGGCGCTAATCGCCCTGTACCAGCTCGCAACGTTCACCGGACTCAATCGCCCATACGGCACGTTCGCCCACCCCGACAGCGCCGCGATGTTCTTTGGGATCGCAACCATCGCTTCACTGTGGCTGTACGTAGACAACGGGCGTCGCCGATCCGACGCGCTGTTGACAATACTTTTCGCGGCCGCCCTGGTCGCGACGTTCAGCATCGACGGCCTGATAACCCTGGTCGTGATGCTGACGACGTTTGGCGCGCTGCATCCTGGCTCTCGCCGTACCAAACTTGGGCCCTGCGTGATCGCGGGGGTTGTTGTCTTGGCGTTTTTCGCGCTACCCCTCGGCGCACGGCGCGTCGCCAGTGTGTCGTCGACCCGACTCGCATCCACGGGAGAACCGGACAGCTCGCTCGCCTGGCGCCTGAAAAAGTGGAAAACGCTCATACCGGAGTGGGAAGGATCCCCCGTCTTCGGCCAAGGCCTCGGCACCACCACAACAACTGAAGCCACACTCAAGAATAGGTTCGCCGGCAAGCCTCCTCACAACGAATACATCCGCTACCTCGTCGAGACCGGTGTCGTCGGTCTGAGCATTCTGCTTGCGGCCCTCGCGATCCTGATGCGTGTCTTGGTCCGCAAGCGACGAATCCCCGGCACGCTGGACGCGGGCGCTCTCAACGCGCCGACGCTCGCGATCGTGATCGTGATCGGATGCCTCGTCGACTCGCTCGCGGACAACACGCTGCTCAACAGCCCCACGTGCTACGCCGCCGCGCTGATCGTCGCCGCCATTCTGGCCTTGCCGGGCGTCGAGGTGCGACGAGCGCCAACGCCGCAGACCGCATGACACACACTTTGGTGGTACATCACTTTGGTCCCGATCCGACCACGGTCGGCGGCATGGCCACCGTGATCCGGGTGCTCACCGAGCATCGGGGTGGAGGCGATGTGGTCGATGCTTATCCGACATGGAGGCCGCAAGCTCCCCTGACCACTGCCCGGCTGTTCGCGGCTTCGACGCGAGCACTCCGACGAATGCCGGCCGGCGAGGTAGCTCACATACATCTCTCCGAGCGCGGGGCGTTCCTCCGCGAGGGACTGCTGGTCGCACTGGCTCACCGACGAGGTCTCGTCACGGTGGCGACGATTCACGGCGCGTCATTCATGCCATTTGCACGTAGGTATCCGTGGCTTGTGTCCGCGGTGTTGCGGCGTGCCGATCTGATCACCTGCCTGGATCGAGCGACGCTCGACCGCGTGCGACGCCACGCCCCAGATGTTCGGTCTGAGCTCATCCCCAATCCCGTGTTCGTCGACGAGCATTTCTCACCGGCAGACGGGACGGATGAGCTGGTCGTGTTCGCCGGCGAGATCGGCCTGCGCAAGGGCGCCGACATCCTGTGGGGCGCCTGGCGACTCGTGGCCGCGCGGCGCCCGCAGGCTCGGTGTCTGATGGTTGGCCCTGTGGGCAATTTCACGCCTCCGGACGCAGAACGCTTGGAGGTGAGGGCGCCGGTCAATCCAGGCGAGATGCGGGAGGTCCTGCGACGTGCCCGCGTGGTCGTATTGCCCGCACGCGCAGAGGGAATGCCGATGGTCTTGGCAGAGGCGATGAGCCTGGGCCGGCCATTCGTGAGCACTCCCGTCGGTGCCATCCCGGAGCTCGCCGGCGCAGGAGGCATGCTCGTGCCCGTCGGCGACGAGCTCGCCTTGGCGGATCGTCTCACAGAACTGCTGGCCGACCCCAAGCTCGCTCGGATGATCGGCGAATGGGGACGACAATTCTGTTCGGAGACGTGCAGCATCGAGGTGATCGACGCCCGCCTGCGGAAGCTATATTCAGTAGCTGCTGCCGATAGGGGTAGACGTGCCGCGCCCCAGTGAGCCTCAGCGAAGCGTTTCGGGGGGGCGCGCCAGATGGGTCAGCGTCAGCCCATACCGGGCCAGCACGCCAGCGCCGCGCCCCAGGGGCGATCTGGACCGCCGCCTCGCCGCGTGTCGCGCATGCTGGTCCAAGATCTCGGCTGGGGGCAGCACTTGTCGCCGCACGAAAGCGCCGAAGCCCCCCCTGGGCATCAACAGCCCGTCGATCAATCCCATGTCGGCATAGAGCTGGGAGCGGCTGGAGCGCGGATTGGGGTTCGCGAGCCGCACGGCCATGCGCTCGCGCAGACCCAGCTTGGGCATTTCGCCGATGATCTGCGCCGCCGGCAAGCCCACCATCTGCTCGGCCGCCTCGACCGCAACCGGAATGACGCGCGCGAGCTCGGGATAGACGCGCAGCAACTCGTCGAGCGCACCGGACGGCACCTCGGCGCCACAGACGTCCCACCAGGCGCTCAGGTCGCTGGCCACGCGCAGGTCGATGAAGCCGTCTCTAGCGTAGAATAGCAGCAGCGCGGCGAGCTCGTCGGCGGGGGCCGGGCGCCAGTCGCCGAGCCGATCCACCGCGGGCGGCAGGAGCCGCTCGCGCGCAAAGCTACACTCGTACCAATGGATGCGCCAGTGCAGCTCCACCGGTGGCAGCTCCCCCCGCTCGTGGACGAGCACGAAGTGCAGCAGCGGCAGCCCGTTCGCTTGCACATAATCGGTGGGGGCGCCATAGCCCAGTCCGCGCACCACCTCCACGGCAGTTTGCAGCTGCTCCGGCGAGACGAGCAGATCGATGTCGCAGGAGAGGCGTCGGCCGGGGTCGCCGTAGATCGCCTCACCCAGAAGCGGGCCCTTCAACGCGGCGGAGCGGATCCCCGCGTCGGCGAGCATGGCTGAGATGCGCAGCGATACGAGCTGCAGGAAGGCGCCGTGGCGACGCCCGGCGTCGATTGCCTTCTTCACCGCCAACGCAAAGTCATCGTCGGCGCGTCCCTCCGCCAGCTCGAGGATGCGCGGACCCAAGACGGTCAGCAGCCTGCGCAGGCGCAGGGTCGCGGCGAATCGTTGCCAATCCACCGCTCCGATCAGGCGTCCGGCCTGCTCGTGCATGACCCGCCGGCGGGCGGAGGTGCCGGCGCTGAGAAGGATGAGCTGCCGTTCGGCTGGGGAGCTAGACATCAAAGTTCAACGCGGCATGGTGTCGATGGAACCCGTCGTCGATGTCGCACACACGCGCTCACGACGTTCTGTGCAGTTTCATCTTCAATAGTTGCAGGTGGCTCCAGGGGAAGGATGCGAGGAGCTGCGAGGGAGACTTCCCTTCGAAGTAGCCGCGGGCGCCGGTGTATGGTTCGGTCCCGGTGGGGATCGGGTCCTGCGCGTAGAAGACCGGCTCGGAGGCTTGGTCTCTGACGAAGATCCCGTAGCGCTGCGCCGCTTCGGCCAGCATCAACGTCAACTTTGGAAGATGCAGCGACGCGAGGTCGAGGCTGGGGTCCAGCCGCAGATGCGCCCCCTCGGGCAGCGAAAGCGGCTCAGTGGAACCCCCGTCGCTCCGCCGGGCGGGCGAGGCATAGACCCCGGCGCGTACATTTGGAAGCGCGATCGCCAGCGCGTGGTTGATCTGACCCTTTTCGAGGTCTTCCAACGTGATCAGCCCACCCGCGATCGACAACGAGGACGCGCTCGCGCCCCATCCGGGCTGCGCACCAGGCCACGCTTCAGGACCGTAGGCGCCCGAGTTGGACAGCGCCCTTTTGATCGCGCCCCCCCATTTCGCCTGCCAGCCCGACCCCGTTTTTTCAAGACCCCAGAACTCCCAAAGCTTGTCGGCGCTTGGCTGCCACACCACAAGATGCCGATCGGTGCCCCTAGCGGGTTTGGCCGCGGGCGGCAACGGAACCGCATCCCACGCCAACTGAAGCGCAGGCGTCTTCGAGGCATCTTCAAGCGTCACCTTGACCTTGGCCTGCGTATCGGACACCGTGTAGATCGGAACGCTCCAAGAGGTCGTGTTGATAAACGCTTCGCCCTTCTTGGCTTCATACGCCGCCGCGATCTGCTCAGCGAAGGCGCCCACCACCGCAGCCGAGCTCGGGTCCAACGGCGCATCGGCAGGCAGCGGCCTGTTCCAGAAGCTGCCAGGCGAGAAGAAACGTAACGGACCTCTGTCGGCCGACAGCGCGATGCCTCCGGCAGAGATCCCAGCGCTGTCTTTGGCCGCCGTCGGCTGTCGCCTAAGATCCCCGCCGCAACCCGCCGCCGCACCACATGCGAAGAGGAGCGCGATCAGAAGCGCGGATCGAGTTATGGCATTTGGCACTCTGAAAGTGGTCAAAGCGTGGAGCCATGGTAGTCGCTCGAGCCCGGTTCCGACCGGTCGCCCCCTCGGAGCGCCGGCGCGCTCACGAGGTCTTAGTGTAGTTCCATTTTGAGTAGTTGTAGGTGGCTCCAGGGGAAGGATGCGAGGATCTGCGAGGGGGACTTCCCTTCGAAATAGCCGTGGGCACCGGCGTATGGGTTGGTCCCGGTGGGGGTTGGATCCTGTGCGTAGAAGACCGGCTCCTCGGCTTGATCTCTGACGAAGATGCCGTAGCGCTGCGCCGCTTCGGCCAGCATCAACGTCAACCGCGGGAGATGCAGCGACGCGAGGTCGAGGCTGGGGTCCAGCCGCAGATGCGCTCCCTCAGGCAGCGAAAGCGGTTCGGTAGACCCCCCGTCGCTCCGCTGGGCAGGCGAGGCGTAAACCCCGGCGCGCACGTTTGGAAGCGCGATCGCCAGCGCGTGATTGATCCGACCCTTTTCGAGGTCTTCCAACGTAATCAACCCACCCGCGATCGACAACGAGGACGCACTCGCTCCCCACCCCGTCTGGGCGCCAGGCCACGCTCCGGGACCGTAAGCGCCCGAATCGGACGACGCTTTTTCGATCGCGCCCCCCCATTTCGCAAGCCAGCCCGACCCCGTTTTTTCAAGACCCCAGAACTCCCACAGCTTATCGGTGCTCGGCTGCCACACCACAAGATGCCGATCGGTCCCGGCCGCGGGTTTGGCTTCAGGCAGCAACGGCACGGCGGACCACGCCGCTTCAAGCGCGGGGTTCGTCTCCCCCCCGTACGGGATTTCATACGTGACCCTCACAGTGGCCTGCGTATCGGACACCGTGTAGATCGGAACGGAGTATGAAGTCGTGTTGATGAAGGCTTCGCCCTTCTTGGCTGCGTACGCTGCCGCGATCTGCCCAGCGAAAGCGCCCACCACCGCGGCCGAGCTCTGATCCAACGGCGCATCCGCAGGCAACGCTTCATTCCAAAAGCTCGTCGGCGAGAAGAAACGAAACGGGCCTCCGGGTTCAACCGGGGCCGTTGGTTCGCTCGGCGTGGTCGATTCACCCGGCAAGGAGCCCAATTCGCCCGGTAGAGCGTCGGCGGACAGCGGAGCGATCGGTGCCGGCGCCGGTACCGGCACCGACCGCATCCGAAAGGCGTCCGGCTTCGCGCCGCTCGCATTCGACTTCCTGTTTGCGCACGCCTTGCTGGCCTTGCGATGCTTGTCGCGTGCCGCGGAAACGCACTTGACACGCCGCGCAGACGACGACTTCCTGCCGGTCCTCCGGCGCTTGTGAACGTGCGAGGAAGCCGTCCTGTTTGAGTAGGGGGAGGCGACGGCCCGCGACAGATCAGCGCTCGCGGCGACGATCGCGCTCAAGAGCACGACGCTGACGATCAGCAGGCAGATTCGAGCCACCGGTAGGCGGATGACACGCGGCATCAACCACGCTATCGGATGTCGTCATTGAGAGATGGCAGATCGAGCCCATTCGTGGACGCCTATCACCGAGTCGACGTGGGTCTATGAGCAGGTATGCGCAGGTATGCGTAACGATGACCAGCGATCTTTCTACCCAAGCGGCGCAATCGCCCTAAAAATGCTCTATGTTCCGCCGATGAACATTCGTCCACTCGCTCGCCGAGCACTCACGTCGTCTCCGATCGTCCTCCTCGCCGTCCTTGCGTTCAGCGGGAGTGCCGGCGCCGCCACGAACGAAATCGAAGGCATCTGGTCCTTCGAGCACGGCAGCGTCGCGATTCAACCTCAAGCCAACGGCACCTTCACGGGCACGGTCGCAACCGAAACGGAGTTCGGCGAATGTCCTCACGTTGTCGGCGAAGAAATGTGGACCGGCATGACCCAGCAATCCGACGGCTCCTTCTGGGGCTTCCACAAATGGTTCGTCGATTCCGCGGGCGTCTGCAAGCCAGACCCGAATGGGAATGGTCTCGGGCCGACTGCTTGGCGGGTACTCAGCACCTCGACTGATGGGCACTACTTGAAGGTGTGCTTCAGCCATCCCGGCACCTCCCAGCCGAAGATTGCCCCCGATGGCACCGCGACCGAAGATACTTACGGCTGCTACAACTCGGCCCTGATCGAACCCCTGCCCGTTGTCTCTGGCAGCGGCTCAGGCTCAGGGGGCATCACGTTCAGCAAAACCGTGGTCCTACCCCCCGCCACCGGCTGCATCGCCCAGAGCTCGCTGAAGATCGCGCTAAAGGACCCCAAGAACGACCCGTTGACGGAGGTCGTCGTCAAGATCGGTTCCAAGAAGGTCGCCGACATCAAGGGCGTCAAGGCGATCAAAAAGGGCATCACGATCAAGACACTGCCCGCCACCGGGACCTACAAGATCAGCGTCACAGCAACCACGATCCTCAAGCAAAAGCTAACGGGCAGTCAGACTTACAAAGCCTGCGCCAAAGGCTCCGGCAAAATCAAGCTCAAAGGCAGCAAGAAAAAGCACCACGGCTGATGCGCACCAAGCGCGGGGCAGGGACGCTCCGCGCTTGGCCGCGCTCAGGCGATCGCGATCGTCTCGCGCGAGCGCCTGCCGTCCCGCGTGAGCGTCAGCGTGTAGCGGCCATTCCCGAGCGGCCGACGCAGGGTCAGCAGCAGCTTGGCGTTCACGCCCGAACGCTCGGCTGAGCCGGTCGCGTAGACGACCCCTCCGCGCGAGAGCACCGCTGCGACCGACGCCGTGGTCGTGAAGGTGACGGGAGCACTCGTCAGCTTGGTCGTGCAGCGCTGCACAGTCTGCTTGTGCTTGCCCTTGCCAGTTGTCACCGATTTGCATGTGACGAGCTCGAGCTGCCCGGCCGGCCCCTGTGGCCCGACGGGGCCTTGCGACCCGCCGGGACCCTGTGATCCTGCGGGTCCCTGGGTGCCATTGGTGCCATCCGTCCCGTTGGCGCCGTTTGCCCCGTTGATCCCGGCTTGACCCGTGGGTCCAATCGATCCTGTGGGTCCGGTTGGTCCCGCGGATCCGGTTGGTCCTGTCGGTCCGGTTGGTCCTGTCGGTCCGGTTGGTCCTGTCGGTCCGGTTGGTCCCGCGGATCCGGTTGGTCCTGTCGGTCCGGTCGGTCCCGCGGGTCCGGTCGGCCCTGAGTTGGCGGCCACCCCGGTCCCGTTCAGCGCGATGCCGGTCACAGACGGCTCGTTGTCAGACAGCGCGATCGTTGCCGTGCTTTCCCCGGTTGTGGCCGGGGTGAAGCGCGCCGTGATCGTGCAGCTCTGCTCGAATGCGAGCCTGCGCCCCGAGCAGGAGTCGGCGGTGATCGCGAAGTCGGCGGAGTCGGCACCTTCGAGCGAGGCGGTAGCGATCGCAAGCTGTTGCGCGCCAACGTTCGTGACGACCAGCACCAACACCGGCGATGACTCGCCGATCGTCTGATCGCCGAATTCACCGCCCGCCGCCACCACTTGGGGCGCGGAGTAGTACAGCTCCGCGCTCTGTAAGTAGCTGCTGCCGCTGATACCGCCGGCGATCAGCACCCGCCCGTCCGGAAGCGCCGCCGCCACGGTGCCGGCACGAGCGCTCTGCAACTCGGTTTCGCCCGATTCGGGGAGCGGGGTGAAGGTGTCGTTGGCCGGGTTGAACAGTTCCGCGCTCTGCAGGTCGCCGCCGTTGTAGCCGCCGGCAATCAGCACCTGTCCGTCCGGCAGCGCCACGGCCACGGCCCCCTCGCGGGTAGTATGCAGCTCGGTGGCGCCCGCTTCGGACAGTGCGGTGAAGGTGTCATCGGCGGGATTAAACAATTCCGCGCTCTGCAGGGGCCCGCTGTTGTTCTGGCCGCCCGCGATCAGCACCTGCCCGTCCGGCAGCGGTGCCGCCACGGCGTCGAAGCGGGCCGTCTGCAGCTCGGTGGCACCCGAGGCGGCGACCGCGGTGAAGGTGTCGTTGGCGGAGTTGAACAGCTCGGCGCTCCGCAGGTAGCCGCCGTCTTCGTTGTAGCCGCCGGCGATCAGCACCTGCCCGTCCGGCAGCACCGCCGCCACGGCGCCGTAACGTGCACTCTGCAACTCAGTGGTACCCGAGGCAGTGAGCGCTGTGAAGGTATCGCTGGCCGAGTTGAACAGTTCCGCGCTCTGCAGATCGCCGCCGTTCCAGCCACCGGCGATCAACACCTGTCCGTCCGACAGCGCCGCGGCCACGGCACCTTCGCGGGCGATATGCAACTCGGTTTCGCCCGCTTCGGGGAGCTCGGTGAAGGTGGCGGTGGCCGGTTCGAACAGCTCCGCGCTCCGAAGGAGGCTGCTGCCGTCGACACCGCCGGCGATCAGCACCTGCCCGCCCGACAGCGGCGCCGCCACGGCGTCGAAGCGGGCCGTCTGCAGCTCGGTGGCACCCGAGGCGGGCAGCGCGGTGAAGTACGGCGATGACGTGGCCGCCCAGGCTGGGCTCGCTCCCGCCAGCGTCCCAGCCAGGATCGCCACAACTAGCAAGGTCGCGAGCAGGATGCGCGGCGCGATCAGCGGGTAGCGTTGTCCAATGGGCATTGGTTCGATTGCCGCACCCTAACTTCTTTCCGATCACCGGGGCTTGCTCCGGGCTCCGGACGCCGCGCACGCTCACGAGGTCTTAGTGTAGTTCCATTTTGAGTAGTTGTAGGTGGCTCCAAGGGAAGGATGCGAGGATCTGCGATGGGGATTTCCCTTCGAAGTAGCCGTGGGCCCCGGTGTATGGTTCGGTCCCGGTGGGGGTTGGGTCCTGTCCGTAGAAGACCGGCTCCTCGGCTTGGTCCCTGACGACGATCCCGTAGCGCTGCGCCGCTTCGGCCAGCATCAACGTCAACTTTGGAAGATGCAGCGACGCGAGGTCGAGGCTGGGGTCCAGCCGCAGATGCGCTCCCTCAGGCAGCGAAAGCGGTTCGGTAGACCCCCCGTCGCTCCGCTGGGCAGGCGAGGCATAGACCCCGGCGCGTACATTTGGAAGCGCGATCGCCAGCGCGTGGTTGATCTGACCCTTTTCGAGGTCTTCCAACGTGATCAGCCCACCCGCGATCGACAACGAGGACGCGCTCGCGCCCCATCCGGGCTGCGCACCAGGCCACGCTTCAGGACCGTAGGCGCCCGAGTCAGACGACGCTTTTTCGATCGCGCCCCCCCATTTCGCCTGCCAGCCCGCTCCGGTTTTTTCAAGGCCCCAGAACTCCCACAGCTTGTCGGTGCTCGGCTGCCACACCACAAGATGCCGATCGGTGCCCCTAGCGGGTTTAGCTTCCGCCGGCAACGGAACCGCATCCCACGCCGCTTCGAGCGCGGGGTTCGCCTTACCCCCATACGGGATTTCATACGCGACCTTCACAGTGGCCTGCGTATCGGACACCGTGTAGATCGGAACGGAGTACGAGGTCGTGTTGATAAAAGGTTCGCCCTTCTTCGTTGCATACGCCGCCGTGATCTGCCCAGCGAAGGCACCCACCACCCCAGCCGAGCTCGGATCGAGCGGCGCATCGGCCGGCAGTTCCTCATTCCAAAAGCTCGTCGGCGAGAAAAACCTAAACGGAGCCGCTGCTTCTTCCTTCGCCTTTTCTTCCTTCGCCTTTTCTTCCTGGGCCTTGACTTCCTTCGCCTTTTCTTCTTCGGCCTTTACCGCCTTTGCTTTTTCTTCCTCAGCCTTTTCTTCGCTAGCTTTTTCTTCCTTCGCCTTTTCTTCCGCCGCCTTCTTTTCTGCTGCCTTTTCTTCTTCGGCCTTGACTTCCGCGGCCTTGGCTTCCTTCGCTTTTTCTTCCTTGACTTTTTCTTCCTGAGCCTTTTCTTCCGACGCTTTTTCTTCCCTGACTTTTTCTTCGGAAGCCTTTTCTTCTTCGGCTTTTACTTCCTTCGCCTTTTCTTCGGCGGCCTTTTCTTCTCTCGTCCGTTCTTCCTCAGCCTTGACTTCGCGGGCCTTTTCTTCCTCGGCCTTGACTTCCTTCGCCGCTTCTTCCTTGACTTTTTCTTCCTGAGCCTTTTCTTCCCTGGCCTTTTCTTCGCTGGCCTTTTCTTCCGCCGACGGCTTTGATTCTTCCACCGGCGCGACCGGTTCGATCGGCGCCTTCAATTCCACCGGTTTTTCTTCCTCGGCTTTTTCTTCCTGTGCCCTTTCTTCTCCAGCCTTTACTTCCTTTGCTTTTTCTTCGTTGGCCTTTTCTTCTCTGGCCCGTTGTTCCTTGGCCTTTTCTTCCTTGAGCTTTTCTTCCTTTAGCTTCTGTTCTTCCTTGGCCTTTTCTTCCGCAGCTTTGACTTCCTTGGCCTTTTCTTCCCTTGCTTTTTCTTCCTTGGCTTTTTCTTCCTGAGCCTTGATCTCCCTGGCTTTTTCTTCCTTGGCCTTTTCTTCCTCGGACTTCACTTCCTTGGCCTTGACTTCCTTGGCCGCTTCTTCCTTCGCCTTCGCTTCCTTCGCTGCTTCTTCTTCAGCTTTCTTTTCCTCGACCTTCTTTTCTTCGGCCTTTACTTCCTTGGCCTTTTCTTCGTTTGCCTTTGCTTCCTTGGCTTTTTCTTCCCTGGCTTTTTCTTCGTTGGCCTTTACTTCGTTAGCCTTTTCTTCCCTCGCCTTTTCTTCCTTGGCCTTTTCTTCTTCCACCGGCGGCTTGGATTCTTCGACCGGGGGACTCGGTTCACTCGGCGTGGCGGGCCCCACCGGCGTCGTAGGTTCGACCGGCTCCACTTTGAGCGCTTCCACAGGGGGAGCGCCATCGATCACGAGCGCGGGAGTGCTATTTGGTTCGTCAAAAGGCGACAGGAGCAAGGGCGGCTTCACCCCGGCCGGCGCGCGAGCGACGCTCGGCTCGCTCCCGTTCGGCTTGGTTGGGCTGGCCTTTTTCTTCTTGCCCACGGCGCACGCCTTGCGGGCCTCGCGATCGCGGCCCCCGCTCGCCGTGGCGGCGCACCCGGTCCGTCGCCCGGGCGAAGATTTCCTGGGACTCTTTCGCCGTTTGGAGGCTCGCCGCGGGACGGCGGGTTCAGTAGTCAGACCGGTGGCAGGCAGCAGCGAGTCCGCGCCGCTCGCATAGGGGAAGGCGGCGGCCCGAGCCGGATCGGCGCCCGCCGCGAACCCAAGCACGCTCGCGCTCCAGATTACGACGGCGAACAGCAGGTAGATTCGACCCGCCTGTAGGCGGCTGGCACGCAACATCAATCAGGGTCCTTCTTGTCGTCCTTGACACACCCCACCGCGAACAATTCCGCGAGGGATCTTCCTAGGACCTCTTATCGAGCGCCGCCGTGCAGAGCTAATGCTTTGGCGGCCCGATCTGGACGGATCGGAAACACTCTGTGGTCAAACCGCTACAGAGGTCAGTAATTCACCCCAGCCGGCGAACGGTAGAACCGCCCCTTCCCCGCTCATAGATTCAAAAACAGGGTCGTGCGTACCCACCCGTGTGCATCTTGGGCAAACCTCACTTAAGCGCGGCACCCCGATCCACGAGCCATCGTCACGTCAGCTCTCGGTCGCGGCTCCTCGGCGCAGATCCCGGGTCTTCATCCTCGTCCAATACCGCTTCGCTTATGTATTGGACGACAACGAAGCCCGGGACTGCTTGCGGGGCTGGGCCGATCGAGTGAGGCATCCCAAGGCGTGCGTAGCCTGCGAGGGCGATGAACGAAGAGCGCTCAGAAGCCGAGGGTCGCTGCTCGGGCTGCAGCCCGCGACTGATGTCCGTCTCGATACTCGTCACGGGCGAGAACACTTCACAAAAATGCTAACATTCCTCTCGGGACGCTCCGAATGTCACGCCAACCCAAACACTCCCGCGATCAAAGCCCAATCGGCACGCCCATCGCCGAGGACATCCACGCGTCGCTCGATGATTCCGAGATCCGCGCCGAGCACGAAGGTCTCGTGCCATTCGAGGCCCTGGCACGACTGGTCATCATGCGCAGAGCCGCCCTCGGCATCTCTCAACAACAGCTCGCCAAACGGATGCACACCACAGCCTCGGCGATCTCACGGATCGAGTCAGGAGCACACGCAACCAACGCACGCACCCTCATGCGACTCGCCGATGCACTGGACGCCCGCGCGATCCTCGGCTTCGAGTACGGACCGACAGCGAAGCCCAAGCGCGAACTGGTCGTACTCTGAGCGGTCCCGCCGCACGCTTCTCCCATGGCCGCCTTCCCTGCCGGCTCGCGGGGCACGTCAGCCTTTTGACGTCCGCCCTTTGAATAGATAAACCATTCATTTTTTGCACAGACGGCGCGATCGTCTCAGGAATGCTCCCTGTTCCGGTCGATGAACATTCCCCCACTCGCTCGCCGAGCACTCACGTTCCCGATCGTCCCGCTCGCCATCCTGGCCCTCGGGGTCAGCGTCGCCACAGCGGCGAACAGCATCGAAGGGGTGTGGTCGTTCAACGGCGGCGCTGTCGGGATCCAGGCGCTGTCCGATGGCACGTTCCAGGGCACGGTGGTGACCCCGACAAGGTTTTCCGAATGCATACATCCCGCCGGCGAAGTGATGTGGACGGACATGCAGCCGCAGACGGACGGCTCCTTCTGGGGACTGCACCAGTGGTATCACGGCGCCGGCGCCACATGCGAATTAGAGTCCGTGCTGGGCCACACCGCGTGGCGGGTGCTCGAGACCTCAGCCGGCGCGCGCGTCCTGAAGGTCTGCTTCAACACGCCCGACGCCAACGCCCCCCAGCCCACGATCGCCCCCGACGGCAAGCAAGCGAACGTAACGTATGGCTGTTCGGAATCGAGTCCGCTGGCTCCCCTGCCCAAAGTGAGCGAAGAAGAAGGCTCCGGCCCGGGCGGGATAGGCAATGGCGGCTCAGGCGGCGGCTCCGGTGGCTCGGGTGGGGGTTCAGGCGGCGGCTCGGGCTCCGGGCTGATCACGTTCAGCGACACCGTTCTCCTGCCCAACGCCACAGCCTGCGTCAGCCAAACCTCGCTAAAGATCAAGCTCCACGATCCCAAGTACGACCCCCTGAAGGAGGTGCTTGTCAAGATCAACGGCAAGCAGGTCGCCGACATTAAGGGCGTCAAGCGGCTCAAAAAGGGCATCACGCTCACGAAACTGCCTTCCGGCACCTACAAGATCAGCATTCTTGCCACCACCGTGCTTCGACAGCGGCTCTCCGGCTCCCAGACTTACAAGAGCTGCACCGCTGGCTCCGGCTTGATTGGGCTCAAAGGCGGCAAAAAACATCATCACCACGGGTGACGGCCGGCCATCGTCACGGCAGTTCTCAGGCGTTCATTTCGACCGGAGGGGACCCGCCTCGGCGGGTCCGGTCGAAATGAACGCCTGAGAACTGCCGTGACGAGCTAACGCGGCCCACGGGACCAGCTCATTTCCGGCGCTCTCGGCTTTTCATCGAGCTGCGCTTCGGCTCGATCGAGAGAGTCGCAGGGACACGTGTAGGGTTTGGGCGCGATGAGCGGAAGGACGCTCAGAGCGTATGGCCCGATCCCTGGTAGACGATAGAAGCATTTGCTTGCCTTGGTTGAAGAGAGCCTCCTAAGCGAGCATTGTCTAACGATGTTCTCTGACATTGCTGATAGGTAGAGTATGTTTACTCGCTTTAGGACTGTCTATTGCTATAATCGAGTAAATGACTTTATTGGTCACACTTGCCCCGTCGGTTCCAGATGCCATGCGGTCGGCACTGAGCGCTCTGCCCGAGGTGACGGTTGTGGCAGCCCCGGCGAATGCGCTGGTCTCTGAATCCGGTCCCGAGCCGCTGCGTCTGCAGCGAGTCGGCCTGGGTCAGATTGACCACCTGACCTCGACGCCGGGGATTGCGCGACTCCTACAGATCGACGGTGTCTTGGACGATGCCGCCGCGGGGCGGCTCGAGGACTCCGCGATCGGCTATCTGGACAGCGCCGGGCGAGCCTGGCTGCCTGGCATGCGACGGACCTCCCTCGAGCGTGATAGCCGCAAGCGTGCCCGCTCGCTGCGAGGAGCGGGCTTACGCGTCGCCCAGTTGCTGGCCGACGATCCACAACGGCGCTGGACAGAGCGCGAGCTAGCCGATCGAGCCAAAACGAGCACCAGCACCGCACACAGCCTCTTGGAGCGCCTCGAAGGTGAGGGTCTGATGCAGCGCACAGGCCACACTCGCGGCACGGTCCGTAGCGTGTCCGACCCCGCCGCACTGCGGCGCTGGCTCGCTCGCAACGGCCGGCCCTCCCGACTACGGCGTCTGGCCTGCTGGTTACCAGATCCCAACCCCGAGCCAACGGCGGCCGGTTTGCGGATGGTCCTCACGGGGGCGGCCGGAGCAGCCGAGCTGGGCATGCCGGTGCTCACCGGCCCACCGCGCACGTTGCTGCGAGTCGAAACGCCACAGGGCACAGATCTCAATGACATCCCATCGATGCTTCACGGCGTGCGCGACGAGGCCGGCGCCAACGCCCTGCTCATCGATGACCGCGACGGCCTCGGCTGGCGTGAGGCAAAACGATCTTCCTCGGGAGCGCTCGTCGCTCCCCGGAGCCGAGTGATGCTCGACCTGTGGCTGGAGCCGCGCGGCCAAGCCGCCGTCGACGTCTTCCTCGAGCTCTGGGGCCACACGAGCTACGCTGCCGCGCCGTCGCGATGAACGACGAGCGACACGCCCCCGACGCCCTGCTGATCGAGGCGGCCAGCCTGGTTCACCTGCTGGGAGGCGTCGGCTCCAAGCACCTGATCGTCATCGGCGGACTGGTGCCTCCGCTGCTGGTTCCCGCAGCCGCGACAGCACACGTCGGCAGCCGTGACATCGACTTTTGCCTCTCCGTCGCGCTGACGCTAGGAGTCAGCCGGGAGTACTACAAGTCGATCGAGGAGACGATCGAGCCCTTCTTCGAACCCACCAAGCGCAGCCGCTTCCGCTGGATCAAGCGATCTGACGCCCCCGGTCTCCGGATTCTCGTCGACTTTCTTGCTCCCGAGAACCCTAACGATTCCCTGGCCGTTGACGGAGCCCGTCAGCTGGACGACGACACCGCACGGGTAAACACCGGCCCGAAGCTGCGCCCATTCCCTGTGCGCTGCGGCAAGCTCATCGACCTCGATGCCGAGACCACCACATACGAGGACGTCGACTTGGTCTACAAGCCCGGTGTGAAAGCCCGAATCCACCTACGCCACGCCGGCCCCGTCGGCTTCCTGGCCGCCAAGGCCGAGGCACTAAACGGGCGCGACGATACAAAGGACGGATATGACATCGGATGGTGGTGCCTGCACGCCGCACCCAACGCCGACGCGGTTGCCGAGAAGCTCACCAGCCGGCCAGAGTGGAGCCATCCCCTCGTGCCCGAGGCCATCGCGATGCTCAAGGACAGCTTCGCCAAGCGCGACTATCCAGGACCCAGCGGCTACGCAGCGGAGTCTCATCCCAACTCGGAGCCGGGAGATCGAGACTTCGAGACGGCACGCACCCAAGCTTTCGTCCGAGTCAACCAAGTGCTCGATCTCCTCGAGGAAAAAATAATCTGGACACCTGACTCCTAGGTGGCTCGCAGGCCGGCACTCTAGATTCGCTACCCACTCAGCCGCTTGTCCGATATCTGCGCAACTATTACGGTGGCAAATTGGAATGGACCACCGTGTCAGAACTCGAGCAGCTGGTAGCGGACCTGCAGGCCCTCCTGGCCCTAGAGCAGCAGGGCACCACGCCCGCGCCCACCGACATAGTCACCATCGGCGGTGCGTCCGAGACACCGCAGGCGCTGACGGATCTTGCCAACGGAGTCGACACGCTGGGCGGCAGCACTGAGCTGGAGCAGGCGTTCAGCAATGTGTACTCGCTTGGTATCAGCGAGCCTTTCACGCCAGGGATATGTGGCGAGGTCGGCTACGTCTGCTACCCCTACTGATCGATCAGGCCTTCGTCTGATATTTGCGACGCTTGCGGGATGTGCGCTGGCCGCTTTGCCGGACGTGGCGTCGCCGCAGGTAATCCGAGTGGGCTCCGCGGCGATCCTGCCGGCCAATGCGCAGACAGTCGGCTCGGTGATCGCAAGCTTTCGCGACGGGTTCACGGTGGCTACACGCAGGCGGGCGATAGTGAGTAACGATGAGTCCAGACACGATCATCCTCTCGCCCCACTTCGACGACGCGGTGCTGTCGTGTTGGGAGGTGCTGGCGGGCGCGGGTGAGGTGCTCGTGGTGAATGTTTTTGCGGGCGAGCCTCCCGCCGGCACGCTCGGCTGGTGGGATCAGCTTGCGGGCGCGACCGATTCGGCCGCGGTGGTCCGCACGCGTATCGAGGAGGACCGCCAAGCGCTCGCGCTCGCCGGCTGCGCGGGCGTCAACCTGCCGTTCCTGGACGGCCAGTACCGCCAGCTCGACCAGGCGCCGGGAGAGATCGTGCAGGCGCTGCGCGGAGTGCTTCTCGAGGGCGCCCGGATATACGCGCCGGCCAGTCTGGGCGACCACCATCCCGATCACACCGCCGTGCGCGCGGCGGCACTGGCGCTCCGCGCAGAGGGCGCCGACGTGACGCTGTATGCCGACCTGCCTCACGCGACCGTTGAGGGATGGCCGCGGTGGGTGCTCGACGGGTCATCCGCCGCTGCGGATCCGGCGGCTGAGCTGTGGGCCAGACAGCTCGAGGACACAGGCATCCCAACGCAGCTGATGCTGGCCACGACGCACCGGCTCTCAGAGCAGGACCATGCCGGCAAGCTCGAGGCGGTGCTCAGCTACGCCAGTCAGGTTGCACCGCTTCAGCGTGTCTCTAAATCCTCCCTGGAGGATCCTCAGCTGCTCGGCTTCGAGGTCGATTGGCGCCTGGCGCTAGTCGCGTAGCGTCGATGCTGGTCGGCCGATCTCTGTCAGTGCGCGCTCGCGGAACCGCGCCCCGATCTCGTCGTCCTCGACCGATGCGACCATCGTGTCGATCAGCTCGCGTGCGCGCCGGCCGTGATCTTCGGCCTGCTCGAGCCTGTCCGTCGCGGCGGCTACGCGGGCGAGCCCGGCTTCGATCTGCCAGCGCTCGCCGATCAGCCCCTCCTCGCCGGCCGCCTCGGCGCTGCGGGCCAGCATTTGCGCTGCTGAGGTCCAGTCACCGCGGGCCTCGGCGCAGCGGGCCAAGAACCGTGCGGTCACCGCGATCGACCTCTGCGCTCCGCTGCGCTCCCACGCTTGCAGCCGGCCTCGCATCGTCTCCTCGGCGCGGTCGACGTCGCCGGCCGCGAGCTGGGTCTCGGCGATCGCGAAGTAAGCCTGCTCGCCCCAAAAGTCGACGTTGCCGGGCGGCGTCGTGACCTGCTCGGCGATCCGCTGCGCACGCTCGGAGAGGCCGCGCGCCTCGGTCTCGGCGCCGGCCATGCGCATCGCCGAAGAGAGCCCGCCGAGGCAGCGGAAGATCTGCCCGCGGGCACGGTTGCGCTCGGCGGCGGCAAGCCCGAGCTCCAGAAAAGGGATGGCGAGCTCGAAGGCGCGCACATCCAGAAGCGGGGTCGCCAGACCCGCCGCGGCCCAGCCGAGCCAGCTGGCGTCGGCGGTGTCCGCACGTTTGACCGCCTCACGACCGAGGGCGAGCGACCCCGCATAGTCGCCTCGACACCGCGCGATCCAGCTCGCTGCGTCGCGAAACAGAACTCCACTGGCGCGTTCTCCCCCCACGCGATCGCTGACCGCGATCGCCTCCGTGACGCGGCGCTCGGCGGCCTGCCAGTCGCAGCGCTCCAGCGGGACGTAGCAGGACTCGCACAGCGTCCATTGCAGATACCAGAGGTCGCCACGCTGGCGTTGGGATCGCTCGAGCTCCGCGCACAGCTCCTCGAGGCGATCGAGGTCGCCGAGCTGCAGCGCGGCGAACTTGAGGCTGTCCATCGCGCGGCTGACGGCAAGCTCGTCGCCGGCGCCGCGGGCAATCTGTAGCGCGCGCTCCCCGAGCTCGACCGCCTCGGCGAACTCCAGCTCGTTGGCGAGCACCAGCGAAAGGCGGTTCAGCGCGCTGACCTGCCCGGACTCATCGCCGAGCTCCTCGGCGATTCCCAGCGCCTCTTCGTGAAAGCGGCGTGAGGCCCGCGGATCGAGCACGTGCCAATGAGTCCCCAAAGCGTTGCGCACGTACATCTCGCTCGCCTGGTCGCCGGCCGCGCGTGCGCCCTCCAGCGCGTGCTCGAGGTCGGCCAGTGCTCGCTCGGGCTCGCCGAGTTGACGAAACGTCCAGGCACGGGCGCGGTAGAGGTCGCGAATCGTCTCCTCGGTGGCCGCGGTCATACCGAGCATCTCGCCCGCGAGGATCGCTCCTTGCAGGTTCTCGAGCGCCGTCTCTTCGGCGTGGACCCGTTCCGCCGCGGTGGCGGCTCGGCGATGGTAGTCAAACGCCTTGCGCAGCTCGCCGGCGGCACGGTAGTGGTAGGCCAGCGTGCCGGCGCGCTCGTCGGGGCGGTCCGTGGGCGCCTGCTCGATCGCCGCTGCGATCCGGCCGTGGACCTGAGCCTTGCGGGTAGCCGAAAGCTGCTCGTAGATCGTCTCGCGAAACAGCGCGTGGGAGAAGCTGAGCCGCCCCACCGACTGCGCGGGCTCGACCAGGACATCGGCGTCGATCGCCTCCTCGGCCAGATCGATCAGGCGATCGCGTGGATGCTGAAGGACACGCTCGAGCACGTCCAGCTCGAATTCACGACCCGCGACCGCGGCCACTGAGAGGGCCTGTCGGCAGTCATCGCCCAGGCCACGCAGACGGCGCAGCAACAGGTCCCTGACGCTGTCGGGCACGCCGCCCGCCGCCACATCCCAATCGGAGTCCGCATCGACATCGTGCAGCAGCTCCTCGATGAAGAACGGGTTGCCCTCGCTGCGCTCCGCGACACGGTGCACGAACCCGCTTGGCGCTTGTAGTCCGGTGCGACCCGCGATCAGCTCGGCGACCTCTCCCTCGCCGAGTCCCGACAATGACAGCCGCTCAACGGTCCGTGCGCGGCGCAGCTCGGCGAGCGCTTCGGCGAGTGGATGCTCGTCGCCGACCTCGACCGGCCGGTAGGTGCCGAGCACCATCAACGGCGCGCCCTTAGCCGAGCGCGCGAGGTGGCGAAGCAGCAGCAGGCTCGACTGGTCGGCCCAGTGCAGATCGTCCAGGAACAGCACCAGCGGGCGAAGATGCGCAGCGTCGGCCAGCAACGAGGAGACCGTCTCGAACAAACGGAAGCGCTCCTGCTCGGCGCCGAGGCCCGTCGGCCCGTACGGGGAACGCGCGTCCTCGAGCTCTGGCAGGATCGCGGCGAGCTGGGCGCGCCGTGGGGTGATCTGCACCGCCAGCTCGGCCGGCGGGCAGCAGGCGATGTAGTGGCGCAGCGCCTGCACGAACGGCTGGTAGGGGACGTGGGTCTCCTCGTGACAGCTGCCGGCCAGCACCGTCGCGCCGTCGTCGTGCGCCGCGCGCGCGAACTCGGTTACCAGGCGCGTCTTGCCGATCCCGGGCTCGCCCGCGAGCACCACGACGCGCAAGCCGCGCTCGCGGACCTCCGTCCACTGCGCCTGTAATGCGGCCGCCGCGTCGGAGCGGCCGACGAACGTGCCGCGGTCCTCGCCCGCCAGCAGCGCGGGCAGTGGGACACGCACCTCGGTCGATGCCTCCCAGATCACCTCGCAAGCTCCAACCGGGTCCGCGACGCCCTTCAGCGGGACCGCCCCGAGCGCGCGGTAGGCGAACCCGCCGCGCGTGCCGATCAGCGCACGCACCAGCTCCGAGGCGAGGATCTGGCCCGGCGCGCCGGCGTCACACAGCCGCTTGGCGATCACCACCGGCGTGCCGAAGTAGTCGCCCTCGTCGCGGATCGGCTCACCGACGTTCAGGCCGATACGAACCGCGAACTCGAGCTCCCCGGTGGCACGAGCGCGGTCGACAGCCTGCTGGATCGTGATCGCGCACGCGACGGCATCGACCGCGCTCACAAACGCGACCATCAGCCCGTCGCCGAGGTTCTTCACCTCCTCGCCGCCGTGCATCTGAGCCGCCTCGCGCAGCAGGCCGAAGTGCGCGCGGCGCAGACGCTCGCCCTCCTCATCGCCGAGTCTCTGCAGCGTCTCTGTCGAGCCGACCTGGTCAGTGAACAACAACGTCACCGTGCCGGTGCTCCGCTCGGCCGCGAGTGCGGGGATGGACGGCTCCGGCGGCGCGGGCGGCACGACGGGCTGCGCCCCCACGGGCTGTGGTGTGTCGGGCGATGGCACCTCGGGCTGCGCCACCGCGGACAGCGGCGTCGTGTCACTCGCGCGGATCCGCTCGACCAGCTCGCGCGTAGCCGCAGAGGGGACGATTCCGAGCTCTGAGGCGAATCGGTCTGCCAGCCGCCGGTATGTCGTCAGCGCCGCCGAGCGATCCCCACTCGCCGCCAGACGGCGAATCAGCTCGCGATGGGCCTCCTCGGAGAGCGGTTCGCGCGTGACCTGGCGGCGAGTCAGCGCGACCGCCGCCGCGAGATCCCCCGCGTCCTGCGCGGCCGCGGCCATCCGCTCCAGCAGCGCCACCACTCGCGCGCGGTGCTCGTCGCGTCGCTCATAGACCCAGTCGTCGTCGAGGTCTTCGAGCAGTTCGCCCCGCGCGAGCTCGAGCGCATCCTCAAACCGGCCCTCGGTGACGAGCCGCTCGAACTCGCCCACGTCTGTCCAGACCTGATCGGGGCCGGCGAGGGCGACCGTGTCGCGGCCGGCCAGCAGGTAGCGATCGGCGTCGGCGCCCAGCGCACGACGCAGAGCCGACAGAGCGCTGCGCAGGCTAGTCCGCGCGCTCTCGTCGAGCACATCGGGCCAGAAGCGCGCCGCGAGCTGGCCGCGAGGGTGCGCGCGCCCCTCCAAGGCAAGCAGGCCCAGCAGCGAACGCGCCCGGCGGCTCGCAGGCAACTCCAGATGCCTGCCGTCGATCTCGAGTGTCATCTCCCCCAACAGCGTGACGCGCAACATGAACGAAGCCTACGTGGGTTGACGCGCAGTGTGGAGGAGGCCGACGCGGATTCACGCGGGTTTCGCGCGCGCTTCGCGCTGGCGCCACGAAGCCCTGGGACAGTGCCTTTTAGAAAGCACAACCACGAAGGGAGACACAGATGGCTACCGAGGTGCAACTCGACCAAGAGAAGCTCGAAGCGTTCGTGCAGCGGATCGTGCTCGACGTCGGAACCGCGATGCGCGGGGGCCTGCTGTACATCGGCGACCGCCTCGGCATCTTCGCGGCACTCGCACAGTCCGGGCCGGTGACGGCGAGTGAGCTTTCGCAACAAACGGGCCTGCACGAGCGCTACCTGCGCGAGTGGCTCGGGTCGATGACGACAGCCGAGTACCTCGAGCACGACAGCGAGGCCGACACCTACTACCTGCCGCCCGAGCACGCTCTACCGCTCGCCGACGAGGAGTTCCCGTTCTTCACCGGCGGATTCCTGCAGATGATCGTCCCGACGGTCACCGTCGCACCGGCGGTGGCCGAGGCGTTCAAGACCGGTGGGGGTGTCACCCAGGATCAGTACCTACCCGACATGTACGAGGCGATCGAACGCGCCACCGCGCCATGGTACAAACACCATCTCGTGCAGACGTGGCTCCCGGCGATGCCCGGCGTTCAGGAGAAGCTCGAGGCAGGCGGGTCGGCCTGCGATGTCGGCTGCGGGTGCGGTCGCGCTCCGATCACGCTCGCCAAGGGGTTGCCGGCGGCCGAGGTCCACGGCTACGACGTGCATCCAGGTTCGATCGAGCGAGCGCGGGCAAACGCACAGGCAGAGGGGGTAGCCGACCGGGTGACGTTCACGGTCGGCGACGGCGCCGATTTGCCAGAGGGCCGGTTCGACCTGATCAGCACATTCGACGTCGTACACGACTCTGTGGACCCGGTCGGGCTGATGAGCGCGATCCGCCAGGCGTTGCGCGAGGACGGCACATACCTGATGCTCGAGATGAACGCCTCCGGAGATGTGGAGGAGAACCGCAACCCGCTCGGCAGGCTCCTCTACAACGTCAGCACTCTGTATTGCATGACCACGTCGCTCGCGCACGGCGGCGCCGGCATCGGTGCGTGCATGGGACAGGAGAAGGCGCGCGAGCTGGCTTACGCGGCCGGCTTCACGCACTTCCGCAAGCTCCCGATCGAGGAACCGTTCTCGGTTCTCTATGAGCTCAAGGCATGAAAGGGGCGGGCTCGATGAGAATCCAGACTTCTAAGGCGGGGCCACCGCCGCTCGACGTGCAAGCACTGCGGGCAGCCCCGGAGCAGAGCCGCGCCCGCTATCCCGACAACGAGGGCTACGTCGAGCGCGATGGCCAGCGGCTCTTCTACGAGGTCTACGGCGAGGGCGAGGAGACGATCTTCCTGCTGCCGACCTGGTCGCTGGCGCACTCCCGCCACTGGAAGATGCAGATCCCCTACCTCTCGCGCCACTTCCGGGTGCTCACGATGGATGGCCTCGGCAACGGGCGCTCCGACCGCTGCCGCGACCCGCGGCGCTACGACATCGATGAGACCGCCCGCGATTGCCTCGCGGTGATGGACGCCACCGGCACCGAGCGGGCGCTGATGGTGGGCCTCTCCAAGGGCGCGCAGTACACGCTCGAACTGGGGCGGATCGCCCCGGAGCGAGTGACCGGCGCGGTCTTCATCGGACCGCTCTTCCCCTACACCCCATCGCACCAGTCGCTCCTCTTCAATCGGCTGACCTTTCGCTACTACTTCACTCGATGGTCCTTGCCTTTCTATCGCTGGTGGGGGCGCATGAACGCAAGCCACTGGCTTCAGGACTTTCCCGAGTACGTCGAGTGGTTCATCTCGCGCTGCGTTCCGGAGCCGCACTCGAGCAAGGCGATCGAGGACGGGATCGGTTGGGGCCTGGAAACCGACCCGGCGACGTTGATCGCCGCGGCCGGGGGCGAGATCCACCGCGGCCGCTCGGCCCTGCGTGAGTTGGCACGGGGGCTCGACTGCCCGGTGATGGTCATCCACGGCGACAACGACAAGATCGCGCCGTTCCGCGACGGCCGCGCTCTGGCTCGCTTCACCGACGCCAGGCTGGAGGTCGTTCGTGGCTCCGGGCACCTGTCGCACGCGCGCAAGCCGGTCCAGGCAAACCTGGCGCTGCGCGACTTCTCCGAGGACGCCTTCGGACGGCCCCGCACGCCACGCGACCCCACGGTCCACCGCCCAGACGGTCGTCCCCGGGCCCTGTTCATCTCCTCACCGATCGGGCTCGGTCACTCCCAGCGTGACGTGGCGATCGCCCGTGAGCTGCGGCGGCTACACCCCGACCTGCAGGTCGACTGGCTAGCGCAGGACCCCGTCACCCGGGTGCTCGAGGCGGAGGGCGAGCGCATCCACCCCGCCAGCGCCCATCTGGCCAACGAGTCCCGCCACATCGAGTCGGAGTCGGCCGAGCACGACCTGCACTGCTTTCACGCGTTGCGGCGAATGGATGAGATCCTCGCGGCGAACTTCATGCTCTTTCACGACGTCGTGCGCGAAGATCGCTACGACCTCTGGATCGGCGACGAGGCGTGGGAGCTCGACTACTACCTGCATGAGAACCCTCGCGAGAAGCGAGTCCCGTTCGCATGGCTGACCGACTTCGTCGGCTTCCTGCCGATGGACGATGGAGGCGAGCGGGAGAGCTTTCTGACGGCCGACTACAACGCCGACATGGTCGACCACATCGCCGAGCATCCCGAGGTCCGCGACCTGGCGCTGTTCGTCGGCAATCCCGATGACATCGTTCCAGAGCGGCTCGGGCCGGAGCTGCCGATGATTCGCGACTGGACCGAGCGCCATTTCGACTTCACCGGCTACGTGACCGGCTTCGACCCCGCCGACCTCGGCGATCGCACCAAGCTGCGCGCCGAGCTTGGCTATGCGGATGACGAGAAGGTCTGCATCGTTGCCGTCGGCGGGTCAGGCGTGGGTGCCGGCCTGCTGCGGCGGGTCATGGCCGCCTTCCCCCAGGCTAAGGAGCGTGTCCCGGAGCTGCGCATGATCATCGTCGCCGGCCCCCGCATCGACCCGGAATCCCTCCCTTCCCATCCCGGTCTGGAGGTTGTCCCCTACGTTCACAACCTCTACCGCCACCTCGCCGCCTGCGACCTCGCGGTTACGCAGGGCGGCCTGACCACCTCAATGGAGCTGACTGCGAACAAGCGGCCGTTCCTCTACTTCCCGCTGGGCCACCACTTCGAGCAGAACTTCCACGTCCGTCGCCGCCTCGAACAGTATGGGGCTGGTCGCCGCATGGACTTTGACGATTCCCCACCGGAGCAGATCGCCGTGGCGATCGCGCAGGAAATCGGCCGCGATGTCACCTATCGCGACGTGGAGGTCGACGGCGCCGCCAACGCAGCTCGGCGCATCGCCGAGTTGCTCTAGGAACGAACCGATCAGCATCCTCGCCACCACCGTGCTCAAGCAGCGGCTCTCCCCCAGCCACGCCCCAGACGCGGGGCAGGATGTCCCGCGAATCGCGGCGGCCCGTATTCGTGCGGTGCTCGCGGTCAACGGCGAGCTGATCCGGCTCTACTGGGATCGGGCACGAGATCCTCAAGCGCGAGCAGCGCGAGGGATAGGGCGCCAGGGTTATCGATCGACTGGCAGCGGACCTCCGGCGCGAGTTTCCGGAGATGACGGGGCTGTCGTTGCGGAATCTCAAGTACATGCGGGCTTTTGCCGAGGCTTGGCCGCCGGAGGAGGACGGTCGAGCAATTGGCCAACGGCCTGTTGGCCAATTACCCTGGGGACAGAACATCGCGCTGCTCGGGGCAGTAACCATTGCCCGCTCTACCTGGTCCTTGTCTGCGGTTACAGCTCTTTGAGCGGAGCATCTTCTGAAACGGCGACACGGAATGGCACGCTCGCGAGCTCAACGCCGCCAGAGCGCACTGTCACGCGCCATATGCCTGCGGCCGAGACCTCGATGCCGCCGAAGTAGAAGATACGTGTGAGGCGAAGCGGCCGATCGGCCGCTTCGATGTTGACCTGCAACCTTGCCGAGTCTCTCGGCTGCCCATCCGTATCGATGACCTCAAACAGCAACTCAGTTGGCCGGGACCCATCGACCACCGGTTCAGCAACGATCACGAGAGCTCCCCCAAGGGTCCCTGGCAGCTCAGGGACGGTGACACAGTCCCACCCGCCGCCGAGGACGAACATCAGTCCGTCGCGCACCTGAGCTGCGTCAGCGAGGAACGCGCTGGTGATTCTTAGAGCTGGTCCCTCCTGGTCATCGCGGACTGCTACTCCGGAACGTCCAGCGACCCCGCCTTTGGCCCTCACCACCTCGTGCGCGCTTCCGTCGGGGCCTACCACCTCGACCCAGCTATCGTCGCCAGTGTATCCCTCCTCGCCCTCCTCCCCGCCCTCGCCGCCTTTGCCGACGTGTACGCGCAGCACAGTAGCGCCATCGACATCAATGATTCCCTGTACGCACTCGCCGCCACCGCCGCCCTCCCCGCCAATGGCGTCGCGGCCAACTGCACCTCCGCCGCCTCCGCCCGTGCCAGGGGCGGCCCCCGACGTTCCGTCGAGATTAAACGTGTCTCCTCCTTGGCCGCCTGGGCCTCCGACTCCCGAGCCAATCACTCCTCCGCCACCTCCGCCTGCGCCGGGCGCCGCACCACCTTGACCGCCGAGAACCGAGGTGGAGTTTGTGATCGTGACACTGGCGGCGTTGCGCAACGCTGACTCGAGCATGTCTGGATCAACAGTCCCAAGTTCATCCAGGGCTCCTCGAACGTTCGCCTCACGGGTTGTCTTCCAGGTCTGGATGTCGGCAACCGAATATCTATCGGGATGCCGCTTATCAATGAGCTCGTGATGGGGCTTACAAAGGAGGACAAGGTTCTTAAACGCACGACGCTCATCATCCGTCATCGTGTCGTCAAACCGGTTTCCCGGATTGGCATCTCGAATGTGGGCGATCTCGTAGCCGATGTACGGTTCTCCTTCCACAAAACGGATGAGCCGCTCTTTGCAGCCTGGGAAATAGCAAGTACCACCCGCCAGCTCCACAAGAGCCGCCCTTGTTGCCGGGGAGTAGTCACGTGGTCCGGGCATAGCCTCTCGTCAACCTATGGTAGGTGCCTTGCCGAGGTGTGCGCGGGGCCACAAGGTCCCAGCCGACCCTGTGCATTGGGGATGAGCCTGTCTCGAAAGCGCTGTGCTTCTCCGACCAGTTCTTTTCCGGGCGCCGGCTTTTCGTCGAGATGCATGCGCATCTCGGGCGAACCTTCGCGAAAGCGCCCCACCCCTGTTGGTCGCCACGCACCCCTGTGCATCGAGGGGCGGCGTAACCTGCAGGTGATCAACGGGTCAGGCGCCGAGAGTACCGGACAGGGAACCTGATCCTCGGCAACGACGAAACCCCTTTATGGGCCGATCGTCAGCGCGGCCGCACGGCTGCCGTCCGCAGCATTTGCGAACATACGTTCGATATGATCATGCTCGCCAATCAGGCCGTCAGGGCTGTTTGTGCGCGCCAAGCCCGCGCGTACGCAGAACTGACCGAGGCCCGCTGAACTCACATGATTCCTACTCTGACAGCTCTGATCGCGCTGCTGTTGTTCGTTCTCCCCGGGTTCGTGCTCGTCCAGTTGCAGGAGGCCCAGCGCGCCCGGCGACCATCCAGCGGGGACCTGGAGACCGTGCTCCGAGCTCTCTTCTACGCGGTGGTCATCCAGGCGCTCCTCGCGCTGACCGGCTGGACCGGCCGCATCTACGACGATGTCCGTCAGACGGGCGCCTGGACACACCACGCAGCGGCGATGGCGCTCTATGTACTCGTCTCCGCTGTAGTCATCCCGACGATCGCCGGTCTACTGCTCGGTTGGCTGATCAAGCGCTCAGAACGCGATGGCGAGCTGAAGTGGTGGGCGCTAGCCCTCGGCGCCAGAGACGCACGCCATGGCTGGGACAGGGCATTCGAGCAACAACTGAAGACCGGCGCTGTCCTCGTAGTCCATCCCAAGACTCCGGTCTTCTCCGGTGGCAAGCACTCATCAGAGCCCGAGCAGGCAGCATCATGGCAAACTCTGATCGGCGTATTCGGCGAGCAGTCTTGGGCATCGAGAACTCCGGCCCAGGAGGGTCACGACCTCTGGCTCGAGCGAGTTGAGCCCGGGGATGCCACGGGTGGCCGGATCGGCGCATTCGAGCCTCCTCGCGGCCTCTGGATCTCGCGTGATGAGATCGCACATCTGTACATCGTCCAGCCCATCGACGCCGGTACCGCAACCGAAGGAGAGCTCGCGGAGACGGTGGACAAAGACCGCTCGGTGCTCTAGGCTGATTGTTGTGCCTCCTCCAGAGAAAAAACAAGCCGTCACTCGGCAGGTTGAGATCAGGGAGGGCGGCTATCGCCCATCGCAGACCCCCTCGATCCCCACGTCAATGAACGGGCCGCAGATACGTCCGATCGTACCCGCTCAGAACGTGCGCCCTACCACCGGAACACCTGGTCCAGCCAGCTCTCAAACCTAGCCACCCCGGCCCTTGACGAGCAGGGTCGTCAGACGCGACCCACGCGAGCTCGACTTATCCACATTCGACCCGGCTCGTGCCCAGGCGAACGCCGCACGCTTCTCCATGGCCGCCTTCCCCGCCGGCTCGCGGGGCACGTCAGTCTTTTGACGATCAAACCATTCATTTTTTGCACAGACGGCGCGATCGCCCCCGACGGCAAGGAAGCCAACGTAACCTCCGGCTGTGTGGAATCCCAGTCCGCTGGCTCCCCTGCCCAAAGGCTCAGGCGGCGGCTCCGGTGGCGGCTCAGGCGGGGACACCGTTCTCCTGCCCAACGCCAAAGCCTGCGTCAGCCAAAGCTCGCTGAAGATCAAGCTCCGTGATCCCAAGTACGACCCGCTCACCGAGGTGCTCGTCAAGATCAACGGCAAGCAGGTCACCGACATTAAGGGCGTCAAGCGGCTCAAAAAGGGCATCACGCTCACGAAACTGCCCTCCGGCACCTACAAGATCAGCATCCTCGCCACCACCGTGCTCCGACAGCGGCTCTCTGGCAGCCAGACTTACAAGAGCTGCACCCGCTGGCTCAGGTTTGATTGGGCTCAAAGGTGGGAAGAAGCATCACCACCACGGGTGACTTTTAGCCTGCCATCGCGGCGCACTGAAGCCGTCGTCACGGCAGTTCTCAGGCGTTCATTTCGACCGGAGGGGACCCGCCTCAGCGGGTCCGGTCGAAATGAACGCCTGAGAACTGCCGTGACGAGGTAAGGCGGTCCACAGGACCAGCTCATTTTCGGCGCTCTCGGCTTTTCATCGAGCTGCGCTTCGGCTCGAAATCTCTCCTCCTCGACGCACCGGAGGATCCTCACGAGAGCACGTTGGTGATATGTGCTCCGCTCTCGCTCCTCGTCGTGGGTGTCGCGCAAAGGTGCGATGGGCGCCTGGGTGGTAGCCGTGGTCCGGGCTCGCGCTCGGCCCGCTGGCAGCGTTGATCCCGTCTGAGGCCTTTTCAGGCCTCC
>Ga0302325_10001071_pt1 | contig 71595 bp, 62 predicted proteins | sample Palsa_T0_2_FD_201948 | JGI IMG/M metagenome (GOLD analysis project Ga0302325, IMG submission 201948) | Peat permafrost microbial communities from Stordalen Mire near Abisko, Sweden - Palsa_T0_2 | ecosystem: Environmental > Terrestrial > Soil > Palsa > Peat permafrost | place: Sweden: Abisko...
GTCGATGACCAACGGTTTCTCGGAACCCTCGCGGCCCACAGTCACTTGCACGTGCGTCGCGCGAGGCCCCTTCAACAGGTCGGCGACCTCGGTTGTGCTGAGCGAATCCGTCTTCTTATCGTTCACGGCGAGGATAACGTCACCGGGGCGAAGTCCAGCTTTGTAGGCCGGCGACCCGCCGAAAGGAGCCACCACGATGGTCTTGCCGTTCCGTGGCGCAACCTGCATGCCCACACCGTAGTAGTGGCCGCTTTGCTCGTCGCGCAGCGAGGTGAATTCCTTGGGATCGAAGAAATTGGAATGCGGATCGAGCGTCCGCAACATACCGGGGATGGCGCCTTTGTAGATGCCCTTATCGGAGGTGACCTTGTCGGCGAAATTGTTCTCAACCAACTCGTAGACCTTGGTGAATTCTTTAATATTGGTCTTGAGATCTTCCTCAGGACCGCTGGAGGCCGCGGAAACACCGGTCACACCCGGCCCAAACACCCCACCCAGGACCGAGCAAAGAACGATGACAAAAGCGGCAAAAAGGACGGACCGTATCCAACGCGGCATTTACACCTCGCACATTCAGTATAGCGGAGTTTTACCCGGCTCACGAGTCACCTGCGATGTTGCGCGCCGCCGTGCAGATCCGTTGACACGTGTCGCTCAAAGTGGCTAAACTTCCCCATAATCCTTGCGCCAAGAAAGCAGGCCGATATGATCGCCAATGAATCCGCGCGCGCCCGGCGCCTGAAGACGCTCGCAGAGCCGTTCCCGGCCCCGGTGGACGCGTTGCAGTACCCGCGCTTTGCGGGTATCTCGACGTTCTTCCGGCTGCCGCACATTGCCGACCCGAATCGCTTGGATGTCGCGCTGCTGGGAGTTCCCTACGACGGAGGCACCAGCTATCGCACCGGGCCCCGCATGGGTCCGCGGCACGTGCGCGCTCAGTCGGCCATCATCCGGCCGTACAATCCGGTGCTCAAGGTAAGTCCTTTTTCGCGCCTGCGGGTGGCCGATTGCGGCGATCTTTCGGTGAATCCTATCGCTATTGAGGACACTTACGACAGGATTGCGAAGGGCCTTCAGCCGGTGCTGGACGCCGGTACAATTCCGATGTGCGTCGGCGGGGATCATTCCATTCTGCTTCCCATTCTGCGGGCGATTCATGCCGCTCACGGACCGGTGGGGCTGATTCAACTGGATGCGCACTCCGACACCTGGGATCAGTACTGGGGTATGAAATATTCGCATGGAACGCCGGTGAGACGGGCCATTGAGGAGCATCTTCTGGATGAGTCCCACATCCTGCAAATTGGACTGCGCGGGCAACTTTACAGCGCCGAAGATATGGATTATTCCAACGAGCACGGAATCCAGATGGTCACCGCGGAAGAATTTCACGAGCAGGGCCTGGATCCGGTGCGAGAAAAGTTGAAGGGATTCGGGGACGGGAAAACCTACCTGACGCTCGACATCGACGTGGTGGATCCGGCTTATGCGCCCGGAACTGGAACGCCTCAGGTGGGAGGATTGACCAGCGACCAGATTCTTCGATTAGTCAGAGCGCTAAAAGGGCTGAATCTGGTGGGCTGCGATCTGGTGGAAGTTTCTCCACAATACGACTCGGCGGAGCTCACATCGCTGCTGGCCGCCAATCTGCTTTTCGAACAACTTTGCCTGTTTTGTTTTTTGCCGGACGATCTGCAATCAGGCTCCTGAGGATCACACACGAAACGGAGCGCGGCGCGAACCTGTTCCTAATCCGTTTGAAGGTGCGCGCCGCACCCTTTGCGCTTCTGAGGAAAACGCGCAAAAGACGGAGCGGGGCAGCGGTGTCTGAAATCTGCGTTGATCGAAAAACAGCGAACGATTGCTTTTCCGATCCGATAGGCTGCACCATTGAAGGCTGGCATTTGACCGCGCTTCGCTTGTCGCCCTTCGTGAACCGATCGCCGATACTGAGCTCACGCTGGAACGATACCCGATCTTCCGCGGAACGGGACGGCGCATTGCCGGGAGAACCTCCGCACGGCGCTGGCCCTGATCTCATCAAGCAGCGGCATATGACGGCGGCGGCGGTCGGGGACACAAAGGCGGAAGAACCATATTGGCGGCTAAAGATTTTTGGGCGGGTCCGGGGCGGCGTTGGGATGGCTCCCAGCATAATAAACCTTCGCTGTCTTTGACGCGTCCTCTGGTCTGTAGTAAACGCGGTCACCGGAACCAATCTCGTAGCACCAGCATCCTGCTTTCTTTTTTCTTTCCCTTTAGTGCATAGCAGCTACCGGGAATTGGTTGCATAGCGCGCATGCGAAGCCAGTCAAAGCAATTTATAGCGTTCTCCGGTGTGTTGTGGACTAGTTGCTCCCAGCCCTTGACCACTCTCCTGTTATGAGCGATGAGAGTCCAAACCGATTGCGGCGGATCAGAACCTTTAAGGGGAGCCGCAAGCTCAAGAGACGGCGCTTGCTCTTCGATTGCTTCCTCAGAATTGGGATCTTCCTCTGGCTGTACTGGCAACCTGGCTCTCCGCTTCCATTAATAACCTGGGATCGGGCAGTGGTAGTTCTTCGGGTGGAGAATTCATCGCTTTATTAAGGATTCCGCTTAGTTCCACCAGGGCGCTCTCGTGCCATTCGTGAATGATAGAGTTAACCACATCCCAATCACCAGTCTGATGCAGCGCGGATACCGAGGCTGCCAAAACCTCCCGGATCATCTTCCTTAGGTCATCAACGTCAAAAGCCTTCAGCCAAGCTACCGACGTAGGAGGATCTTTCTTCTCTACCACGCAGAGAGCGCCCTCGATCAAGTCAATTATCGGTCCGAACTGACAGCTCGCCCTTACCAGACGAGATGCCTGTTCGCGGTTTAGAAGGGCAAACTGCTCCCCGTTGCGCGAGATCGTAACAGGTCTCTTGCGCGCGTGATCCAACACCTCTGCCGAACGTCGATTTAAGTCGGTCGACGAATAGACCTCGTCCCCAAAAAGGCCAAACAAGCCTGTAAGTGTCGCACTCGCCATGGCACGCCCTCGCTCCCAGGGAAGATAACGTAAAACCAGATTACGTATCTCTGTACGTATCTTCCTGCGAACGATTATACGCCGGAACTGATCTATTTTCAAGCAACGCTCGGCAGAATTTCGATCAACAAGAGTGCAAGGAGGGTCGAAAAGGATGCCGTTGAGTTTGTCGTTCAGCTCTGGGACCGTGATACCAGACGTATTGCCATACGCCCGCTGGCCAAGCGAGAGATCCGCGTGCGTACGTCGTTGCGTGCGATAAAAAAGGAAATGGTGCTGGATTCTCTGCCAAAACCTTTGGTAGTGTCTGAAAGGTGCGTTGAGGTCCCGATCACTGCCTAAGCCGCATCGCCTTATCGCCTTATCGCACCTGACCGACCTGGGTCACATGCACATCCGATTGTGATTGGAGCGGCACTATTAGTTCCTGGCCTGGCAAAAAGGCGGACGGTATATTGACCACAATCGCGATGCCATTGTCGTTTAGCTCTCGAGAATCGAACTGTGTCGATCCCGAGCCTATCATTGAAGCTATCATGCGCGCATCAGCAATCTGGACGGGGCCTGAGCAAACTATCTGAGTTCAGACACTACCGAGGGGCAGCAGCCACAGGCTGGTAGGCTACCATGTGGTTTGGAGAACCCTATTCCATCGAAGACCGCCGCTGCGATTGCAGCCTTTGAGGACGCCGCAGGCAGCTTGCATTCGATCTGTTCGACGCCCTATCCCGGGCAGATTTCCCGAGCGATCGATTTGCTGGTGGAGCGCCTGTCGGCTGGCAATAAGGTCCTGGTGTGCGGCAATGGCGGGTCGGCGGCCGACGCCCTGCATATCTGCGCCGAGCTGGTGGGCCGCTTCTTCAAAGAGCGCCGGGCGCTGCCGGCGATTGCGCTCAACGCCGACCCTGCCGTGCTCACTGCCTGGAGCAACGATTACGGTTATGAATTCGCGTTTTCGCGTCAAGTGGAGGCTCTGGCGAAACCCCGCGACGTCGTTTGGGGCCTTTCCACCAGCGGCAACTCCAGCAACGTTGTGGCCGCGCTCAAGACGGCGCGTGAACTGGGAGCGTCGACGATCGCATTAACCGGGCAAGGCGGCGGCGCGATGGCCGAATACGCCGACGTGCTGCTGGCGGTGCCGTTGTCCGTGACGCCGCGAATTCAAGAGGTTCAGACCGTGACGTATCACGTCATTTGCGAGGCGGTGGAAGCGGCGCTCTGCAATCCGCCCTTGGACTTGTGACTACCTTGGCCGAGCTAGCGCGCCGCGCGCCCCAATCCGCCGTTAGACCCAGCGGTGTTGTAATAGCGCCCCACCGACACCGCGGGCATGCGGATCACTTCCACCGCCGGGGCCGAGCCTCTGGCTTCCAGTCCGCGTTGCACCGCCTCGACAAAAGCGCTGAGAACCAGGGGATTCATATCGGAATCGAAATCCCGGGAGAAATTCACGTATTGCGCATTGGCCAGAGGGATTCTCAACTGCCAACGGGGCTTCGACGATCCCGAGGAAGCTTCCTCATACACGCGGCCGCCCAGGCTCATCCGCACTTCGTGAAATCCAAAACCCTGGCTGCCAGTGCGAATCTGATCCCAGCATTCTTCAGCGGAAGCGGCCTTGGAAAGCGAGCATTGAAAATCGGCCATGCGGGTTTCCACGTCGATAATCCGGCGGAATTTCCCGCCCAGGAACATGCGGCTGGCGGAAGCGAATTCGGTATAGTCCAACTGCCGGATGCCGATCCAAACCGCGCCCCCGAACACAATCACGATCAGCCCGCTGAATTGATTGTGCAGGGCGCTCGCGAGCAGCGACAGGACCGCCACCACGGCGCACACGCCGTAAATGGTCAGTACCGCATTCTTGGGGCTCAAACCGAGATCCAGCAGCCGGTGGTGGATGTGGCCGCGGTCGGCCTGGAAGATCGGCCGGTTTCGCAAATAACGCCGGGTGATGGAGAGAATCACGTCGATAAGGGGGATGGAAACGGCCAGTAAGGGCACCGTAAGGGCCACTAACGTAACCGATTTCTCGCTCCACAAGGCGCCATAGCACCCCAGCATGAAACCGATCAGCAGGCTTCCGCTATCGCCCAGGAAGACGGAAGCTCCATTGAAGTTGTAACGGAGGAATCCGAGCAGGCAGCCTGCCAGCGGCATGGTAGCCAGCGCCAGCGGCAGGTTGCTTTGCGTGAGAGCGGCCACCAGCATGGTGACAGCCGCCAGCAAACCCACCCCGGCGGCCAAGCCGTCCATTCCATCGATCAAGTTGAAAGCGTTGGTGCAGCCCACCAGCCAGAGCACGGTGATGGCGAATCCAAGCCACGGCCATTGAGGCAGCCCGCTCATCAGGTGGATGTCGACGTGGATGCCGGCGAAGTAAGCGAGCACGCTGGCGCCCAAAATTCCCATCAGTTTCTGCCAAGCGGCCAGCCCGATCAAATCGTCCAGCACGCCAGTCATGAACACTACCGAACCCACCAGCGTCAAAGGAAGAATCTCCGGAAGATAGTGGTGCAGGTGCTCGGTGTAAGTGAACGGAAGAGCCAAAGCAATCGCGAAAGTGATGATGTAAGAAAGAACGATGGCAATTCCTCCCACCCGGGGAATCGGCGTCGCGTGCTTCTTGCGAACTCCGTCCGGATGGTCCAGGAAACCCCATTTTCCCATGTGATCCCGCACCAGAGGAGTGAGAACCAAGGCTAAGACAACCGCGAGAGCACCTAGCGTGAATATGAGAAACAAAGTATTCTCCTATGAATACGGCTCGGGCCAAGGGTGCAAAACGTTGGCGGCTTCCTCCTGAAGCTGTTGCGAGCGGACCACCGGCCCTGACTCGCCCAACCTCAGCCTTACCTACTATTTCACACCCGAAACCATTTAAAACCAAGCAAATTTCGATTCAACTCGTACTAGTACGCAAAATTTGCAACTATGATCTTACATCAGCGCCGAACAAGGGGTTCCGGCGCGTGGCAAGAATGCCAGCCAGCAGGAAAGCGAACAGTATCCCTACACCCGCACGCGGTTCCGGAGTCATGACGATCTGCTCCTGAAACCCGCCGATGCCCAATCCCTTGCTGAAAGTCATGTTGGGGTCGCTGACGATCTCGAACTGGGACAAGAAGCTGTTCAGAGCGGCCGGGGTTCCGCTCATGGAGTTGTACCAGCTCACGGCCTGTTCCAGATCGCTGTCGGGGTTCACGCCCGACGGGTCAACCACCGGCCCTTCGGCCGCCGGGTCCATGAGCGTCCAGATTGCTTCCTGAATCTGGTTATTGGCTGTGCTTGCTCCCTGGCTCTGGTTGTAAAGGGACACCAAATACGCCGCCATTTCGTAGCGTGCCAGGCCAGTTGACCCGGCTTCCGGCGTGGATCCTTTGGGATCGTTGAAGAACTCGTCGTCCGTGTTGTCGAGCGTGCTGTTGCCATCGCTTAAGGCGATGGTGGTCCAGGCGGTGGGGGAAACGCCGCCAAATCTGGTTTCGCTGAGGTTCGCCCCGGTTCCGAGCGTGGTTACGTTCGCCGAATAGGTCCCAGGGGTCCAAATTTCGTTGTAAAAATTGTCGCAAAAGCTCTCCACCGACACACTATTGAGAGTGGCGGCAGCACCGCCCCCGCCCCCGGCGAGTTTAAAATTGTAGGTGTCCGTGTCGAATGGCAGAGTGTCGGCGTTCGCGCCGAGCGCTATAAATAGAAGCCCGAATGCGGCTCCGAAGATTGATTGGCTTTTCATTGCAGCTTTAGATTACGGCCCGCTGCGTAGATGGGCAATAAGACGCTGGTCATGACCCTACGGGTGGACGTACCAGTACTTTCTTCAGCAAAGTTTTTATTTGCAATCAGTTGCGGGTGACGAGCCTGGTAAACGGACGCAGTCAGGGACCGGAACTTCGCGCCACTTGGGGCGGAAGGCTGAAGGGAATCTCGAGAACGATGTCGACTTCCACTGGCACGCCGTCGCGCGTTGCGGGCTTGAACTCCCACGATTGCATGTCTCGAAGCACCGCGCTTTCCAGCGCCGGAGTGAGATTCCGGAGCAATGCGTGGACTGCCAGCTTGCCTTCCTTGCTGATAACTCCGGCAAGCTGAACCCGCAACTCCGTTCGCGCTCCCGGCGGCACCGGCTCAACCGGCTCAAACTTGCGCAGCGGGATGGGCGCGCGCATGTTCAGCACCTCGCCGGCGCCGGGTTTGGGCTCCCGCTCGGCAAACCAGACGATCCAGTCGGTACTGTACTCGGGCAGATTCTCGATCGGAATCACCATGGTGTAGACATTGCGGCCCCGGAATCGCCCCTCAATGGAAGCCGGGATGCTGCGCGAGGCCGGACGCAGCGGAACCGACAGCGTGGAGACCGGCAGACTACGCAGACGATCGGCATAGAGCACGATCTTGCGCGGTTCCTCCACATGCGGCGGCGCTACGGCCTTGCGGTCGTCGCCGATGGTGAGATTGGGCAATCCGATGCCGCCTTTCACCTCGCCCGTCGCTAACTCGCCGACGGTGGGCGCTTGCGCAAATTGGCCCGGACGCGAGCCGTCGGGCACCTCCCCCTTGTCGTTGGGATGCAAGCCGACCACGGCAATGTCCACCTTTCCATTGCCCGCCGCACTGGCCGGACCCGGAGGGGCGTTCGGAGGAGGCGGCGCACCCTGAGAGAACGACGGGGCTCCAATGCCATCCGGCAGCGCCGCCCGCGCCGCGGTAGCCCCCGTAATACTGGCATCGGGCAGCGGGACATCCGCGGTCTGCACCGGAATCGGCAGATGCGCCGGACGCCGGGCCGGTGGCGGTGGAATAAAAGCTTTGCGGGGCTTGGGTATCTCGACCGGTTGCGTATTGCTCTGCTCCGCTTTGTTCACGTCTCCCTTGGGCGTGGGCGGTGAGATATTGGGCTGGGGCGCTTTAACGCCGGGCGTGTCCGGTTTGTCGAGCTTCGGTTTGGGCTCCGGAGGCGGCGGAGGCGCGGGGATGGCCATGGCGGCCCGGGCGATCAGATTGGGCGCTGGAAGGTCCTGATGGATCTCCACCTTGGGTATCGGCTGCCAGATGAATTGCTTCACCGATTTGGGCTTCGGCGCGGTAGCGATGATTGCAATGTCCGCCTTCTGAGGCGCGCGCGGGGTGGGAAACTTGCCGATTCTCTCCTGCGCCGAGACGTTCGGCAGCTTTTTCTTAGGAGGGCTGTACCAGACGATTTTCTTTTCCTCTGGTTTGATCAGTTCGTCATAAATCGGCTTGGAGCGCGCCCGATCTTCGGATTCAACGCGAGGAACCAGCAGCAGCCCAGTCACCACCACGACGTGAAAGAGAATAGAAAAAATGAAGGAGGTGGGACGGATGCGGTATCCGCGCGCGGTGGCGGAACGAACCGGGCCAATAGTAGCGCGAACTCGTATTTTCAGGGACTTTGGCGACCGTTCTTGCATTCGGATGCTCGTTGTATGTCCCCTACATCGAGTGGCAGGCGCTCATGAGGCAGGCAGACCAACTGCCGCGCCAAAATTGAAGGATACCAGAGTAGGCACTCTCCTACCAGCGATACTAGTACCCAGCCTCCTCTCAATCTCAATAGGCCGTCTCGATCGCCAGAACCCCCCCGGATTGTAGCTTTCGCTGCGCCTGTTTCAACGCAGTGTGGGTGGAATAGGGGCCAATCAAGATGGACGGGTTATCCTTGTTGCCGCTCTGAACTTCTGGGTCGCCGCCCGGGGGTCCAATTTGGGCTGGAAATCCTTTGGCTCGGAGCGACCTTACAAACTCCGCGTCTTGCCGGGGGCTGAGACTAGCCACTTGCAAGTAGATCTCCGCGGGCGCTGGGTTAGGCCCGACCACCCGCGGTACAGCCGCCACCTGGGGAGCAGCGAGCAGGGGAGCAGCCGGCGGCGGCGCGGCAGCGCTCGGCAGCGCCACCTCCCCCGCGTCCAAAATGCGAGCGCCGAGATACCAGCTTGCCATCGCCAGCCCAACGACGACAGTAGCGGTAAATCCAAAGAGCAAGCCTCTGAGAGGCTTCGAGGATCGGACGGACGGACGGCGCGGGGCCTCATTTTGTGCGTCTGCACCTGACAGATCCGGCGGTGCAACATCGGTTGCGCAGTCAGTGGTGGGCATACAACGCCTCCTGTACTTGTCCCCTGTACTTGTCCCTAGGATGGACACCTTATTGATCGGCAGATTTAGGAAAAACCATAGGAACCGGGCTCGCGGTTCGCTCGCGGGGTTGTCAGCGACAAAACCTGGCCCCTAATCCCCAACCCCCGGTTCGCTAATATGGATCATCCGCATGGGAACCGAGTTGGTTAAAGCGCCTAAAATCGATGAGAAGTTTGCCTGTTTCAAGCTCCTGATCCGGCGCTCCAAGATTCACCGCTACGGAGTATTCGCCGCTCAACGCATTCCGTCCAATCGTAAGGTGATGGAATATACCGGCAAGCGCCTGAACCGCAAAGAAGCGAAAATTCGCGGGGACGGCGATTACACTTATTTGTTCGCCGTCGACCCCTACTGGACCTTGGATGGCTCGGTGGGTGGCAGCGGCGCCGAGATCATCAATCATAGCTGCGATCCCAATCTGGTGAGCCGCATCCTGAAAGGGCATGTCCTCTACATGAGCCTGCGCACGATTCAGCCCGGCGAGGAGCTCACGGTAAACTATAACTTCGACAAAGATGTCCGGACGTTTCCCTGCTCTTGCGGCGCTGTGACCTGCGGTGGCGCGATCGGAAAAAACAAGAAATAGCGCTACAACCCGCTAGAATGACCAACGGCAGCCGTCCGTTTTGCGCCTGTTCCGCAGTCTCGGATTATTTCACTGAATCTAAAGGCGTTGCTATGGCCCTCTAGATGCCTCCCTCTCGAGGCATGAATGCTCCTACAGATTGTATCGCTGAGCGCGCGCTGCGCCGCTACGTTTCCAACGAGATGGGTCCCCGGCCCAAGAAGGTGGTAGCTCGACACCTGGAGACCTGCGAGGCTTGCCGGAAGTACATTGCCAGGGTCCACGCCATCGAGCGCACGTTCCGGGATTGGACGCGAAGCGGGATCGCGCTGGCCGCACAGGGCTCGATCTAAAACTCCCAGCCCAAGTTCGTCACCACCGTCCGTGCGCTGCCGGCGTGGGCTGCCAGCCGCAAATTCCCTAATTTCCTGACGATGCTTTTTTCGGCGATTTTCCGCAGTCTATCCGCGAGGCGGTGGAACTGGTCATGGCGCTGGCCCGGAAACTGGGCGCGGCCGCGCAACACTTGTATCGCGACTATTTCCAAGCTGCGAGAGGTAGCAGTGCGAACGAATGGTAAAGAGTTCCTGAAAGCGCAAAGGTTGCGGCGCGCACCCCAAGCGGGTTAGGAACTCGCTCGCGCCGCGCTCCGTTTTGCGCGTGTTCCTCAAGAGCGGAACCGGCCTGCGCAAGTGAATTGTGCCCGTCGACTAATGGATTTCGGGAAGTATTGCGTAGGGCTACTTCTTGCCGACCGGCGCGGGAATTGCGTCGCCCAGGTTCATCGACCCGCCGCCTTCACTGACATAATTGATGTTCCAGGTGGGGATCTCCACTTCGACGTCGCCTTCGACGATGCACTGGCAACCCAGGCGCGACCGCAACGTGAGCCCGGGCGCCATATCCAGGCGATCCGCTTCATCGTCATCCATCTCGGAAAGATTTTCCATGCCCTTGCGTACGATCACGTGGCACGTGGTGCAGGCGCAGTTCCCGCCGCAGGCATGCTCCAGATGGATTCCCGCATTCAGGCAGACATCCAGAAGCGATTCGGGCTTGCCGTGCTCCTGGTAAGGCAGTTTACCGGACTCGAATTCGACAGTCTTGCCGTCAATGGTTACCTTGGGCACGTCCCATTATATCGTGTGCGAAGCTAACAGCCTGTAACGCATACTGTTATTCAGTGTTCCATCGCGTTGAGAAAACCATTTTTGCCCGTGTAACGGCGTTCCTGGCGGCACATTACAACCTTTCGGTTCCAACTCTGCTGGAGGAGCCAAGACAACCCTCTTTCGGGGAGCTATCCATCACTGCGCCGTTTCATCTGGCGCGGCAACTCAAGCGGTCGCCGGCCAGCATCGCTCGGGAGATCGTGGCCGATCTTGGTCCCATCCACGGGGTGAGCGCGCTCGAAGTGGCGGGCAACGGCTACATCAACGTGCGTCTGGATCGCGGCGCGTATGGCTCCGGCGTCTTGCAAGGAACGACCGAGGCTGGTGAAAGCGTTGCAGGAAAAATCATCGTCGAGCACACCAATATCAATCCCAACAAGGCCGCACACATCGGACATCTCCGCAACGCCGTGCTGGGCGACACGTTCGTCCGCATGCTGCGCTCGGGCGGCCGGACGGTCGAGGTGCAGAATTACATCGATAACACCGGCGTGCAGGTGGCCGACGTAGTGGCGGGATTTCATTTCCTCCGCAAGCTGTCCTACGACGATGTTGTCAGCCTGATGGAGCGCACCCGATTCGATTACTACTGCTGGGATCTCTATGCCGAGGTCTCCTCCCATCCCGAGTTGAAGGAGTGGCGTCAGGTGACGCTGCACGCCATCGAGCACCGGGAGGGCGAACTGGTGGAACTGGCGTCCAAGGTGAGCGAAGCAATCGTCGGCTACCATCTCAACACCATGGCGAGGCTGGGCGTCCGCTATGACTTGCTGCCCCGCGAGAGTGACGTGGTGTGGCTCAAATTCTGGGACACTGCCTTCCAGCAGTTAAAGGAACGCAAGGCGATCTACTTCGAAACCGAAGGCAAGAACAAAGGCTGCTGGGTGATGCCCGCCAGCGCATTCAAAGAGCAGACCGGCGAAGATACCGACGACAGTAAAGTCATCGTGCGCTCCAACAACACCGTCACCTATGTCGGTAAAGACATCGCCTATCAGCTCTGGAAGTTTGGGTTGTTGCAGAAGGATTTCTACTACGAGTGGTGGTCGGAGAAAGGCGTGTACGTCACGACGGCGCAGCCGCAGCCGCCTCCCGATCGTGAATTCGGCCGGGCCGCCTCGGTCTACAACGTCATCGACTCGCGCCAGTCGTATTTGCAGGACGTCGTGATCGCGGGCCTGCGGGCTTTGGGTTACAACGAACAAGCCGGCCGGTCGATTCATTTTTCCTACGAAATGGTCGCGCTCACGCCCGGCACTTGCATCGAGCTGGGCATCCAGCTATCTGAGGAGGATAAGAAGCGGACCTACGTCGAGGTGTCCGGCCGCAAGGGACTGGGCGTGAAGGCCGATGACTTAATCGACAAGCTGATCGAAAAAGCGCTCAAAGAAGTGGACTCGCGGCATCCCGAAGCGCCTGCCGAAGAGCGCCGCCGCATCGCGAGCGAAATCGCGGTAGGAGCGCTGCGTTACTTCATGCTGAAGTTCACGCGCAATTCGGTGATCGCGTTCGATCTGCAGGAGGCCCTCAGCTTCGAAGGCGATACCGGCCTGTATGTGCAATACACAGCGGTGCGCGCCGGAAACATCCTGCGCAAGCTGGCCGAACGGGGCGAGGCTCTGCCGGATTTCGCGCGGGAACTCGATCAAGCCGCCCTCGCGCGCCAGCTGGTATCGGAAGATTTCTGGCAGTTGCTCTTGATGGCGTCCAAATCGGATTCCGCCATCGAACGCGCCATCGCCTCCGGCGAGCCCGCGCACGTCGCGAAATTTGCATTTCAACTCGCGCAAGCGTTCAATAATTTCTATCACGGCTATCAGGTCCTGAGCGAAGAAAACCGGGAGAGGCGAGTGTTCCTTTTGTGGATGACGGATTATGTGCGGCGGCAACTGGAGCGCACGCTGGCAGTGCTCGGAATCACCGTGCCTGAATACATGTAGCCTGTAGGTATGACGATTCATATAAAACCGGAGCTGGAAGCGCTCATTCAAGAAGACGTGGAACGCGGCGCCTACCAGTCCGCCGATGAATTTGTCGCTCAGGCGATTCAGATGCTGCATGAACAGGAACGATGGCTGGCTGAGAATCGCACCGATATCGCCGCCAAAATTGAAGACGGCTATGCGCAAGCCGAACGCGGTGAAATGGCGGATGGCGAGGAAGCATTTCGACAATTGCGCCAGCGGCATGACCAGCACCGCACGCAACGCTAATGGCCGCTTTCCGGCTCACCCGGAACGCCATTGAGGATCTGGACGCCATCTGGCTGCACATTTACAAGAGCAACCCCACAGCCGCGGATGCCGCAGAGGAAGAAATCCGGTCGGCTTGCGACTTGCTCGCTGAGAATCCTCTTCAAGGTCACCTGCGCCGTGACTTGACCAAGCAATCTGTTCGCTTTTGGACGCTTCCCAAGTACCCAAACCACATGATTGTTTATAATCCCCAGGCAAGACCGCTCGCGATTCTACGCGTCCTGCACGGGATGCGCGATCTCAAGCGGCTGCTCAAGTCCTGACGGGTCGTGGATGACCACCCACTTCCGCAAACGGCTCAAACCCGCCGGGCCACTTCTAATAGAGATCTAGCAGGGTGCTGAAAAAGTCGTTTGGAACCGACTCCCTCACGGTCGCGGCTCGGTAAACACGTGCAAACACGCATTCGCGACAATGAGCCGCGCGCGTCAGCCAACGGATTTTACCTTTTTCAGCATCCTGCCAGCAGTGGCACGATTTCCCAAACGCCACTCATGGGCCGCGCGCGGCACAACCCACCATGTTGTGAACATATTCGTCAACATGCATTTGTAAACGTGGCGCCTATTGTCGGGAGAAGACATATCGTCGCCAGGTTGATGAAACCGTCCTAAGCTTACCTGAGGGTTGGACCCCGAGGGATGGATCCCAAGGGATGGATCCCAAGGGATGGAACCCAAGGCATGCACGATAGACACCTTGGCTACAAACAACCCTTTGCTCGCAGGCAGAAGCAACGTGGCCACTCAGGCAATAGCCACCGCATTGCCGCGAACATTACGATTCAGCAGCCGCCAATTGGGGCGAGTTCGCCTCGCCGTGTTAACATGCGTGGCGTGACTCCTCAGCGGTTGATGAACGCGGCACGCAACGTCCGCATCTCAGTCGCAACTACGTCTTCGAACCTTTCAAGCTGATTCTGTCGACTCGAAAGAATCAGGAGGTATTTCTCATGACATTCACGCCTTCCGCGCGTTCTTTTCTGCTGGCGCTTATAGTCTTCGCCACAGTTCAACAGCAGGTAATCGCTCAAATACCAGCCGGCACCACCAGAACTGGAACCTTTGTTTGGGACGGCGCAAGATGGATGCCCGTGGAGTCGCCTCCCCCACCCCCACCCGTTTTCGCGGGAGTGGAAATCACCGTCGCGGTTGCGCCGCCGCCGTTGCCGGTTTATGTGCAGCCGCCTTGCCCAGCGCCGAACCTCATCTGGACGCCTGGCTACTGGCACCACGCTCTGCTTGGTTACTACTGGGTTCCCGGCGCGTGGGTGCCGGCGCCCTATATCGGCGCGCTCTGGACGCCCGGTTACTGGGGCTTTGCCGGCGGCGGTTTTGGATTCCATGCAGGCTACTGGGGACCGCACATCGGCTTCTACGGCGGCGTGAACTACGGCGGCGGCTACATGGGTATCGGCTTCGCGGGCGGCTTGTGGAATGGCGGCGTCTTTGCCTACAACACCGCGGTTGTCAACGTCAACGCCAGTGTGGTGACCAACGTCTACGTGAACAGAACGATCGTCCAACAGACGACGATCGTCAACACCACCAACGTGTCCTACAACGGCGGACCCAACGGCGTGCAGCATCAGCCCACGTCCGAGGAGCAGGTCGCCGAGCACGAGCAGCACACGCCACCAACGACCTCCCAGCAGCAGCATGTGACTGCGGCCGCCGCGGAGAAGAGCAACTTTGCTTCGAACAATGGGGGGCATCCGACTAACCTTGCCGTGGCCAAGCCGTTGCCCGCGGTAACTTATGCTCCGCCCGCCGGCTTCAAGCCGCCGCCGCCCAGGCCGCTTACGGAGTTGGCCAAAGTTCAGGCGCCGCCAGCCGAAGTGGCGGCTGCCAAGGCGTCGACGGTGAAGACCGCGGCGGTCGCCAAGCCGGAGCCCACGCCCGCGGCGAAGTCCGCAATTGCGCCCCCGGCCAAGCCTGCAACAGAGGCCCCAGCCAAGCGTGTCACCGAGGCGCCAGCCAAGCCTGCAACTGAGGCTCGGGCCAAGTCTGTAACCGAGGCCCCGGCCAAGCGTGTAACTGAAGCACCCGCCAAGCGTGAGGAGCCAGCCAGGCCCGCAACGAGACCTCCAGCCAAGCCCGCGGCTGAGGCCGCGGCGAAGCCTGCAGCTAGGCCCCCGGCCAAGCCTGGCGAGAAACCCAAGCCTAAGAGCGAGGAGAAGTAAGCGTGTGTCGCCGACTGCAAATTCGCACTCGGCGAGACACACTGACGCTCGTGTACGAAGATCACCTCATCGGATGAGCGAGACGGCGATCGACGGTTGCGATGGTGAGGCGCGGGCGGTATAACGCTAAAGACGGGCATTGCTGCGGCGAGGAACAGAGATGACGAGAGAAGCAAAGGTCATGTCGGGGATCAAGCCGATCACCGTTCCGAGCATTCAGTATGGGGTTTTCTGCTGAAGTCGCTGAATGGAACGACCAGCCGGTAATAAGCAACCTCAAGCTCGCGATGGAGTTCAACAAGCCTTCAGCCTGGAGCTTCGGAGGTTTTCGCGGTGTGGCCGGAAAGCTCATAGTCGGGAGGATGGCCCTGGAACAACGTCAGATCGCAAATGAAATCCTCCATTGTTGACGCGCGGCGCCTGGTCAACGCGCCGCGGCAGGGATCCGACCACGTCTTGGAGGGCCTTCGGGAAGTGCTGCGATAGTTCGTGGTTGGCTTACCGGCTCCAGATCATTCTCATCCCGTCGAGAAAATCTCACCTCGGACACGGAATGGCAAACTCCGAATACCACGAATAGGGTATGCTTCTTCGAGCTAAACTGGTTACTCGGAAACCCCTCCATCTCGTGATTCCGCCGACTCGTTAATCGGGCATCATTCAGAAGTCTAGTATTCCTGAAGGAGGAACCACTATGAAAAGGATCCCTTTGCTGCTGGTGGCCGTTGTAATTCTGGCAGGTATTGCCGTGTTTACGGCGCCGGCGTCTCTGCACGCCGATGACTCGGCCGCCCCAATATTCGTCACAAAAATTCCCACCGGATACCGGGACTGGAGGTTGATCTCGGTCGCCCACGAAGAAGGCAGCCTAAACAGTCTTGGCGCGGTTTTGGGCAACGATGTGGCGATCAAGGCCTACCGCGATGGGAAGCTTCCATTCCCGGACGGAACGATCGTCGCCGCCTTGCACTACGGTCACGCTCCGTCGGCGGAAAACAACAAAGTTTTTGGCCAAGCCCAATCTTTCGTCCCTGGCACCCCCACGAACATTCAGTTTATGGTCAAGGACTCAACGAAGTACGCCGCCACGGGCGGCTGGGGGTTCGCTACCTTCAAAGACGGCAAACCCGCCGACGCGGCGTCCATGAAATCCTGCTTCCCGTGCCACAATCAGGCTAAGGCTACCGACCTCGTCTTCACGCGTTACGCACCCTAGCGGGATGCTGAAAAAGGCCAAAATCCCGATTCGGCCTGATTCATCCGTGCAGAAATGGCGCGTCCCATCACCCTCATGCCGCGCTGGCATGGCGTGAATTGTGTATCCGCCTTGCTCGTGACAATAGACCATGAAGAAATATCCGTCTTGCTTAACATAGTTCGCGGTGATGCGGCGCCAATCTTCTTGGCTGAAGCGCGGCCCGGAGTAATAGCGTTGCAGGACCGATCCGTCGCAGATTAGCTGGCCGTTCGCGTCGGACGCAGTGTGCTGGACGGCAGTCCTCAGTGATTGGAACCTCTCGTCGGCGGCACGATCATTGAGCGCTATTCGATGCGCAACAAGCGGCGGCGTCAGGGCTAGCGCAACCGGCCCGAGCGCGACGCAGCCGGCCAACGTTAGCCATGCAGCACGGCGGTGAGTTGCGGTGGATAAGCGTAGTGTTCGTACTGTCATGCCTGCAATCAGGGCGACGAGAAGGGCGAGCGTGGTGTTGACCGCAACGCTGATCGGTACCCACGGACCGGCGATTGGATCGGTCGGCCACCAGAGGCTGCAACTGACGCACAATCCGGAAAATGCACCGAGCGCGGAGGCGGCGGGAAGCAAGAGCCATCTCCCTGGGCAAAGAACTGTCGCTAGAGACGCGATCACCGCGACACACATTAGCGGAACCCACCAGGGCAACTCAAGGTTCGGCTCAATTGACAGCGGCCCCCAGCACGTGGCACAACCTGCCGACGTGAGGATTGAAAGGGGCCCAACGCTACGCCTAACCGCACCATACCAGGGTTTACGAGAGCAGGTACGCTGGAGGTTCCCGCTTGGAGGAAGTTTCACTCGGCCGCGTGGTCGGTTACTCGGTTGACCGCGTTGCTCAACAACCGCCCCTTCTCCCTCCACCGTCTACAATAAAATCAAATGCCACAATCGAATAGCTTTGGCGCCGCGTCCACCCTGACCGTGGGCGGCAGCCAGTACCGGTATTACGCGTTGGAGGCCCTGGAAAAACGCGGCGCCAACATTGCCCGCATTCCCTATTCCATCAAGATCCTGCTCGAAAACCTGCTGCGCACCGAAAACGGCGCGAGCGTGAAGGCGTCGGACATCGATTACGTCGCGCAATGGAAAATCGGCGCGGCGGCGCAGGAGATCAACTTCAGTCCCGCGCGCGTGCTGCTGCAGGATTTCACCGGCGTGCCCTGCGTCGTCGATCTGGCCGCGATGCGCGATGCGCTGCGCCACATGGGCGCCGATCCCAAGCGCGCCAACCCGCTCATCCCCGCGGATCTGGTGATCGATCACTCGGTGCAGGTGGATCAGTTCGGTTCCACCGGGGCGTTTGAATTTAATGCGCTGCTCGAATTCCAGCGCAATCAGGAGCGCTACGCCTTCCTGCGCTGGGGCCAAAAAGCCTTCCAGGATTTTCGCGTCGTGCCGCCCGACACCGGCATCGTCCATCAGGTGAATCTCGAATATCTCGCGCCCGTGGTGTTTACCGACCGCAAGCAATCGCCCGTGCTGGCTTATCCCGACACGCTGGTCGGCACCGACTCGCACACCACCATGATTAACGGCCTCGGCGTGGTGGGCTGGGGCGTCGGCGGCATCGAAGCCGAAGCGTGCATGCTCGGCCAGCCCATCTCGATGCTGTTGCCCGAAGTGGTCGGATTCAAGCTCAAAGGCCGGCTCGCCGAAGGCTGCACCGCCACCGATCTGGTGCTCACCGTCACGCAGATGCTGCGCAAGAAGGGCGTGGTGGGCAAATTCGTCGAGTTCTATGGACCGGGCGTGGCCGCGCTGCCTCTCGCCGATCGTGCCACCATCGGCAACATGGCGCCCGAATACGGCGCAACCATCGGCTTCTTCCCCATCGATCATCAAACGCTCGATTATTTGCGGCTGTCCAACCGCTCACCGGAACAGATTGCGCTGGTCGAGGCCTACGCCAAGGCGCAGGGGCTTTTCCTGACGCCCGAATCCAGCGATCCCGAGTATTCGGATTCTCTCGAACTCGATCTCGGCAGTGTGGTTCCGTCCATGGCCGGTCCGAAGCGGCCGCAGGATCGCATCAATCTTCCGGATGTTAAAAGGAATTTTCTCGATACACTTAGCTCTGCACAAAAAACGCCCGCGGCGCAGAAAACCGCCGAGATCGCGACCAATGGATCGAAATCGACCATCCAGGATGGCTCGGTGGTGATCGCCGCCATCACCAGTTGCACCAATACTTCGAACCCTTCGGTGATGATCGCGGCCGGCCTGCTGGCGAAAAAGGCCGTCGAAAAAGGTCTCAAAATCAAGCCCTGGGTGAAGTCGAGTCTCGCGCCCGGCTCTAAAGTGGTCACCGATTATCTGGATGACGCAGGCCTCACGCCCTATCTTGAAAAATTGCAATTCAATCTGGTGGGATACGGCTGCACCACCTGCATCGGAAACAGCGGACCGCTGCCGGAACCGGTGGCCGACGCGGTGCAGAAAGGAAAGCTCACCGTTGCCGCGGTGCTGAGCGGCAATCGCAATTTCGAAGGCCGCATCAACGCCCTGGTGCGCGCCAATTATCTGGCGTCGCCGCCGCTGGTGGTGGCCTACGCGCTGGCCGGCCGCGTGGATATCGATATGCAAACCGAGCCGCTCGGTTCGGATCAAAACGGCCAAGGCGTTTTCCTCAAGGACATCTGGCCCACTTCCGAAGAGGTGCAGTCCGCCGTGCAGCGTTCGGTGCGCGCGGAAATGTTCCAGAAGCAGTACTCGGAAGTCTTTGAGGGCGATGCGCGCTGGAACTCGGTGCGGGTTCCGACCGGCGATCTATACGAGTGGTCCGAAAAATCCACGTATATCCGCAAGCCTCCGTATTTTGAAAACATGGTCGATCCCGCGACTTCGGTCCAGGATCTCGACGACCTCCGCGTGCTGGCGATGCTGGCCGATTCGGTCACTACCGATCACATCTCGCCCGCCGGCAACATCCCCGCCGACAGCCCGGCTGGAAAATTCCTGATCGAGCACGGCGTCAAGCCCGGCGATTTCAATTCCTACGGCGCGCGCCGCGGCAATCACGAAGTGATGGTGCGCGGAACGCTCGCGAATATTCGCTTGCGCAACATGCTCGCGCCCGGGACCGAAGGCGGCTGGACCACGCACGTGCCTTCGGGCGAGAAGATGTCCATCTACGACGCGTCGGTGAAGTATCGGAAAGAGGGCACGCCGCTGCTGATTATCGCGGGCAAGGAGTACGGCTCTGGCTCGTCGCGCGATTGGGCCGCCAAGGGCACGCTGCTGTTAGGCGTGCGCGCCGTGATCGCGGAAAGCTTCGAGCGCATCCATCGTTCCAACCTGGTTGGCATGGGCGTGCTGCCGATGCAGTTTCTGCCCGGAGAAAATCGCGAGTCGCTGGGATTGACGGGCTTCGAGGTTTACTCCATCGAAGGGATCCCGCAAGCCGTCGCTCTGGGCGCCAACGCGCGTGTCTGGGCGAACTCCGATGCGGGCGAAAAGACCTTTGAAGTTCGTGTGCGCATCGATACGCCGCAGGAAGCCGAGTACTATCGGAACGGCGGGATCCTGCCATACGTAGTCCGCCAGCTCGCGGCGAGGACTTAACCAATACTGTTTACTTTATGAAACGCTGGTACACGCGACTTTTAGTCGCGTCTCCTCCAATACCGAACACAAACGCGGCTGAAGCCGCGCGTACCTTTGGCACGACCATACTAAGTGAAAAGTATTGGGGTCAATCCAAATTGGTTAATCCAGCACCCGTACGAACTCGGCGACGATCCGGTATTTGTCTTCGTCCGGATCCAGATCCCAGGACGGATAATCGGGATTGAGCGAGACCAGGCGGATGCGCGCGTGCCGCCAGCCCTCCTCGGTTTCCGCCTTCGCGCTTTCGTAGCGTTTCACCGTATAGCGATTATTGCCGCCGGTTTCCAGATTCTCCACCAGCACCAGCCGGCCCTGGCGCGATCCGGTGACTCCATATCGAAACACGCACAGAGACCCGTCGGGTATGGTGGGTTCCATCGAATGCCCTAAGATCGACGCCACAAACATATCCGTGCTCAAGCGCAGGTTTTCGGGCGCTTCCACCCAGCCGTCTTCGGAAATCTCCTGGTTTGCGAGAAATTTTCCGGCCGCCGCCTGCAGCGAATAGCGCGGCAGATGGGTTCGAAATTCGAGCACATTGCTTGGGATGTTTTTGCGGTAAAGCCGGTCCAGAGCGCGTTCAAAATCTTCCACCAAAACCTGCTCGCGATCCGTGACGCGCAAGGCGTTCGAAACGTTCGACTCCAGATACTCGAACAGTTTTGCGGCGCCCATCTCGCGAGCCTTTCGATCCAGATCTTCGGCCAGAGCTACCAGAACCTCGCGGTCTTCCCGGTCCTCGATCAGCGGCTCCAAGTCCCGGCGAAAGCGCAGCAGGAGCGCATCGGTTTCCGGATCTTCGAGCAAAATCCCAACGTTCACCGACCCTTGCAGCGTCTCAGCCTGCACCACCGAGTACCTGGCTAGGCGGGATTGCAATGTCGTGGCCGGGCTGGGCATACAGGCTCTCTCTCAGGCTTATCGGCAGGGTTATCGGAGCGCTTCCAAAAAAACCTGCCAAAAAACCGGGCGCGTTTTTGGCTCAGGGCGCCGCCGGGTAGTAGCCTTTCCTGGCGCGCACCTTGACGTTCGATAGGTTCACTCGGACATCAATGTTCCGGAACTGCCTCTTGGAGTCGGTCGAATTGGGAGTATAGCGGATGATATACTGCGTCGTTACTTCGCCTACCACCGCCTCCACCGCGCGGTACATGCCGTTCGCGATCTCCGCGGCGTATTGTCCGGTGCCCACCTTGAGCGGATAATTGCCTTCATCGGACGGCGTGGAAAGATACCCGGCCACGTCTTTGTACACGCCTTCCAGCGGGTATTCCACGCGGCCCCCGGTCTCCTCCGCCAGCCGCACCAGATTCTTGGCGTCCTCGTTGGCGAAACCGAAGGCCAGCGTGCTGACGCCGTAAATGGTCACCAGGTTGCGTTGCGCGATTTCAAGCGCTTCGTCCAGCGTCTTCTTGCTGGAGTTGTCGTGCCCGTCGCCGACGATCACCAGGATGCGCCGCGGCTCGATCGGTTCGCCCTGAATCAGCTTCCGGCTGGTGCAGGCCATGTAAATGGAATCATACAGCGCCGCTCCGCCGCTCGGCTTCAGCTTTTCCAGCTTCTGCACCATCGGCTCGGGATCCGTTCCGGTGTCCATCAAGAGGTCCGCGGTGTTCGAATAGCCGATCAGGTAGCCGCTGAACTTGGGGTTATCGCCCGGAATCAGATTCTGCACCATCTCGACGGCGGCTTCCTGATAGTTCTTCCAATGGAGGCGGCTGGAGTTGCTTAGATCGATCAGGAAACCCACTACTACGGGTTGGCTGCGCTCGCGGGTGAAAAACTGGATTTGCTGCTCCTTGCCTTCGTCGAACACGGTGAAATCTTTCTGATCCAGATCCGATACAAAGCGGCCTTTGTCGTCCGTCACCGTCACCGGAACGATGACCTCGTTCACCTGCACCTGGATGGGGGGCGGCAGCGGGGGCTGAACCGCCGACAGAGGACCCGCCGCGTCCGGTTTCTGCACCGCGGGCGTAGTGGATTGCCCAACCAAGGAAATCGCGATCAAAGGGAGAAGCGCGAACCGCACGTGCATGTTTTGGCCTTGTTCTAATTATAGAGTAGAAGCGGGAAGACCAGAAGCTACGGTCGCCCGACTTTATTTGGCGCCATTTTGTCCCAGTTGAGCAATCGCTGCCAGGGCCATTCTGTCGTGGCCAGCCCGGAGCGCCGGCAGTAATGGAATGGTTGCAGGCACTTAAGAAGTAACTGGCCTTGGTCCGCGGCCTGCTTTCAGGGTTGGCATGGAGCGTGCAAGTTTTCAGCTCGGAAAAAGCTTGAGCGTCGAGCCCGGGTTCGGTAGCTTCGTGATTGCAGTCCCCAGGCAGTTTAAAACGGCTTCGCCCGGCAGCATACGTTTCAGGTACGCGGCCCCGAATTCAGATACGCGGCCCCGAAATCGGGCATTGATAACTCCGGCGGGCAGCGCCTCTGCTGCGGCCACAGGAAGGCACGGTGCAAGCGCGGACGCATCTGCGCGGTTTCCGGAGGCGGCGTGCCGCTCCGCCTGGGTTAGCCGGTGGGTTAGCCGACGCCATCCAAAGCCGCACGTTCACCGGATACACGCCGATCTGGACGTCGGTCTTATTCGGTGCTGCAATGCTCGGCGCGGCACTGGCCATCCGTGGCCGGCGGTGAGGAGGGCGCGCGCGGAGGGCGTTGGCGAATTCGTAAGCCGTGGTCAATTTTCAAACGTCGCGGTTCGAATTTCAATAGAGGGACGAGCATCACTTTTACTGCGTTTACTACGGGGAGCTTCTAAACCATGACCGGACCAGCTAAATTCTTCCTGACGATCCTGACTTCAGCGCGGCCACCGTCGCCTGGGCCGCAAGCACGCCGGCGGTTTCGTTGCGATCCGCAAAGCGCGATTTGGGGCACATGAGCCTCAGATCCTGTCGCAAGGCCGCACTATAACCAGGTTGTAACGCTACGCATATTCAATTACACTGAAAGGCGTTCGAACAAAACCCGCACCGGGGACCGGCTGGTGAGGACTCACGAAGCCGCCGGTTCCGGTGCGGTCAGGATCTAGCGCCGGTACGTCTGGCCGGATACTAACTTTCAGTTCCTCGCGAGCGAGGCCCGCGTCCTGCTATCCCCGCTCAAGATTGCCAAACGCCGCCGAAACCATTCCAAGTTGCGAGTAGGATCGTCGTTCGACAAAGCGGCCCAAAAAAATCCCTCTGTTGCAACTCGCCGTTCAGAGTCAAAGCGGTTGCAGATCTCGAAAAGCACCGGTTCCCGCAAGCACGCCGTTCACCAGCCCGCTCATGACCCCGTCCCGCTCATTGCAAGCAGAGGGCAGGTTTTAAAGGTCACTTCATCAATTCACTCCCTTTGATTGCACGCCGCGCGCCACCGGTTTTTGCTTTGTTTTGAATGCGCTTTGAGGAATGTTTGGGGCGGCAGGCTGCCAGGGCTGTGTCAGTGTGACACAATTGGGGATTGGCGATTCAGGGTTGGGTTGCAGGCTTTGTCGTTATCGCTTGCGCCGTTGCGGCAGGCCCCAACTTATTGGCCCAGGACGAGGAATTTCGGGTTTACACCGAGCATCCCCGGCTAATCCTAACCGCCCAGCGGCTGCGCTTGTTGAAGCGGGAGCGCGAGCGCGATTCCCAGCGCTGGCGGCAGTTCGATCTCCTGGTGAAAGGATCGGCCAATCTTCCTGAGCCGGGTTTTGCGCTGGCGCTCTATTACGCCGTTGCAGACGACAACGCAGCCGGCCAGCGAGCCGTCAACTGGGCGCTGGGGCCAACCGAAGATTTGCGCCAGCTCGCTTTGGTCTACGATTGGTGCCAGCCGATTTTGACCGCCCAGCAGTCGGCTGCGCTAGCCTCGAAGATCCGCCAGCTGTCCCAGAAACTTTCCGGCGACAGCGTTGCCGCCCGCCGCGACGCGGTCCTGGCTCTGATTGCGACTGCCGACGACAGCCGGCACCAGGAAGAAGCGCCCCTTCGCGAGCTGACGCAGAAGTGGTGGCGCGCCGGGCTGGCTCCGGCGCTGGCCGATGGGCGCACGGTCCCTCCGCTCCCGGATTTGTATCCCCTCCTCGAAATTTTGCACGCGGTCCGCGATAATTTGAAGATCGACCTGCGCGACGGCGCTCCGGACTATTTTGCGCACCTGCCGATTTATCTGATTGCCGGCAATTATCCCGCGCCTTACCGGGCTCCGGAAAACGAATTCCGCGTCCCGATGTATCGTGGCGACGGCCAGCCCGACCTGACTCGCGCGGCGCTGGCGCGCGCGGCCGGGCTAAGCATGGTGGCCTTCGACAGCAACGGCCTGGATAACCAATTCCTGCAAGGGTGGCTGATCCAGGATCGTTTCCTGATGATGACTCCGTTCGGCGCGCCGTACGAGTTTCTGTGGGCCAATCCCTACCAGCCCGGTCTCAGCTACTATCAGCTCCCGCTGGTCTTCCACGACCGGAATTCCGGAGCGCTTTTCGTCCGCTCGGGCTGGGATGAAGATGCCGACTGGTTCGGCTTATACGGCGGCGAGGCCGAGCTGTTTCACCAGGGCCGCGTCACCGTGGTGAAGCAAGGCGCAGCGGTTTCTTCCAGCCCCAAGCCCCTGCAACTGGGCGACGCCGGCGTCGTTCTGGGACGCGCGCCCTTTCGATTTTCGATGGAAGACGGAGGGACGATTCTGGCGATCGGACTGAAGCCGCGCGAAAAATATCTGGTGGAGACCGACGATGAAGAGATGCGCGAGGTTTCGACCGACCGGGCCGGCACCTTCATTCTCCAATACCCGGCTGGCCGCGCCGCCGGCATTCGCGTCCATGAGTGACGTTGCCGTCTACTTAATCTCCAACACTTCTTTCTCTTTGGTCTTGACGGCCTGGTCCAGCCGCTGGATGTAGTTGTCCGTCAGCTTCTGAGTATCATCCAGAGCGCGGCGCTCTTCATCCTCGCTGATCAGCTTATCTTTCAAGAGCTTCTTGATGTGCTCGTTGCTGTCGCGCCGGACGTTGCGCAAAGCCACGCGATGATCTTCGGCGATATGGTGGACCTTCTTCACCAGATCCTTGCGGCGCTCTTCAGTGAGCGCCGGAATGGGCACCCGAATCAGCTTGCCGTCGTTGGACGGGTTGAGCCCCAGGTCGGCTGCGCGGATGGCCTTTTCGATGATGCCGATCTGCGAAACGTCCCACGGCTGCGCCGTGATCATGGTGGCGTCGGGCACGTGCAGAGTGGCCAGTTGATTCAGCGGAGTGGGCGTGCCGTAGTAGTCCGCCCGCACGTTGTCGAGCAGGCTGACCGAAGCGCGCCCGGTGCGGACGCCGGCCATTTCGTGCTGCAGATCGGAAAGCACTTTGTCCATGCGGGACCGGGCCTGGGCCTCGATTTCCTTCGCGTTTTGAAAGCTATGTGCGGTCTGGGTGGTTGTGGAGGGTTCGTTTTTCATGTCGCGCCTAAAGGAGCCGGGTGGAACCTGGCGATCCCAAATCAGTGTATTAAAGTCCCGATGGGTTCGCCCATGCTCATTCGCATTATATTGCCGAACACGTTCAAATTGAAAACCAGGATCGGAAGCTGGTTGTCGCGGCACATGGCGACGGCGGAGGCGTCCAAAACCTTCAGGGCTTTGGCCAGCACGTCGTGATAGGTGATTTCCGGATACAGCACCGCATCGTCGTAGCGCAGCGGATCTTTGTCGTAAACTCCGTTGACGCGCGTGCCCTTGGCGATGACGTCGGCGTGGATTTCGAGCGCGCGCAGAGTGGCCGCGGTGTCGGTGGAAAAATAAGGATTGGAAGTTCCGGCCGCGAAAATCACGATGCGGCCTTTTTCCAGATGCCGGATGGCACGGCGGCGAATGTAGGGCTCGGCTACCTGGTGAATCTGGATGGCCGTCATCACGCGCGTTGGAACGCCGGTTTTTTCGAGCGCGTCCTGCAACGCCAGGGCATTGATCACGGTGGCCAGCATTCCCATGTGGTCGGCCGCTACGCGATCCATCTGCATGGCCGCCGCCGAGACCCCACGAAAGAAGTTGCCGCCGCCCACCACCAGCCCGATTTGCACGCCGGTACGCGCCACTTCGGCGATCTCCTCCGCCAGGCTTTTCACTCGCTCGGGATCGATGCCGAAAGGACTCCCGCCGGCCAGAACTTCACCGCTCAGTTTCAACACGACGCGTTGGTATTTAGGCATGGCGAAAGGACCGCTCCCTCACGGTCGCGGCTCGGTATGGCGGGGCTCGGTGTGTCGCGGGTGGGTGTGGCGCGCGTGAGTGTGTGGCGCGTGTGCGCGTCGCGGGTGTGCATGTCGCGCGTGGGTTTGTCGGGCGCGTGGGTGGCGCGGGTGTTTGTATCGCTTGTGGGTGTGGCTCGCGTGTGTGTGGCTCGCGTGCGTGTGTCGCGGGTGGGTACAGCGCGCACGGAAGCAGGCGGTTTGCGGCGTCGTTTGCCATCAGGCAGAGGGCGGCGACTGCTCCGCGGTTTCTTCGATCAGCGCCGCTTCTCCGACTTTAAACCGGACGAAGCGCGAAACCGAGATGTTCTCCCCTAATTTGGCGATGGCGGATTTGATCAGATCGCCGATGGTGGTAGCATTTTCGCGAATAAAGGGCTGCTCGTACAGGCAGATCTCTTCGTAGAACTTGGCCAGGCGCCCTTCGACGATCTTATCGACCATCTTCTCGGGCTTGCCTTCCTGCAAGGCCCGCGAGCGCTGGATGTCGCGCTCTTTGTCCAGCGCGGCCGCGGTAACGTCTTCCTTACGGATGAATTGCGGGTCGGCCGCGGCCACCTGCATAGCCAGGTCCTTCACCAGTTGTTGAAAGTCGTCGGTGCGCGCCACGAAATCGGACTCGCAGTTCACCTCCACCAGCACGCCCAGTTGGGAGCCGGGGTGAATGTAGCTGCCGATGATGCCTTGCCGCGTGGTGCGCGTGGTCTTGCTGGCGGCTTTGGTGATACCGGCTTTGCGCAGATAAATCTCGGCTTCGGCCAGATTGCCCCCGGTTGCGGTGAGAGCTTTTTTGCATTCCATCATCCCCGCGCCGGTCCGGTCGCGGAGTTCCTTCACTAATTTCGCACTGATTTCCATGGCTTCCTGTCGATTTTCAATGAGCGTAAAAAATGTCCTGTGGCCGGCGGGCAGTCAACGGGCGCGCTATCGGCCTCCGGCCCGCCGACTGCCGCCTGGCTATTCTACCGTCTGCGGGGTGCTCGCGACCGCTTCGCCCGCTTCCGATCCGGGACCCTTGCGGGGCAGGGACATGGAGGGCAGATCCTCGTCTGAAAGACCTTCCGACATGAGCTGATCCAATTGCTGCGGATCGAACTGCGCGTATTCCAGATTCTCTTCGGCCGGCGTTTCGTCGGTGATAATCTTCTCGGCCACGAAATCCTGTTCGGTGGCGAGCGCGCGACCTTCGATCACCGCGTCCGCTACCTTAGTGGTAAACAGACGGATGGCGCGCAGAGCGTCGTCATTGCCGGGAATCACGTGATCCACTTCGTCCGGATCGCAGTTGGTGTCTACCACCGCGACGACGGGAATGCCCAAGCGCCGCGCTTCCTTCACCGCGATGGCTTCCTTGTTTGAATCGACGACAAATAGCACATCCGGCAGCCCCGACATGTCCTTGATGCCGGCCAGGTTCTGCTGCAGGTGTTTGCGCTCCCGCTCCAGGCGGCTGGCTTCCTTCTTGACGCGGCCCTCATAGCCGGCGCCTTCGGCCGCCATGATATCCAGCTCCTTGAGCCGCTTGATGGACTTTTGCACGGTCAGCATGTTGGTGAGCAAACCGCCCAGCCAGCGTTGGTTGACGTAGTATTGGCCGCAGCGCGTGGCTTCTTCGGAGATCGCCTCCTGCGCCTGCCGTTTGGTTCCAACGAACAAAACGGTTTTGCCCTGCGAGGCCGCTTCGGCGACATAACGCATGGCGTCCTTGAAAAGCTTCAAGGTCTTTTGCAGGTCGATGATGTAGATTCCGTTACGTTCGCCGAAGATGTACTCCTTCATCTTTGGATTCCAGCGCTTGGTCTGGTGCCCGAAGTGAACGCCGGCTTCGAGCAATTCCTTCATGGAAATTGATGGCAAACTGCCTCCTTGGTTGCTGGTTTACGGGTTTCGCCCGGTCACGCCCACGCACACGGCCCAAAGCGGAATTTGTGTGCGCCGGACGGAACCGGACGCTTTTTCTGAATCGCGCACAACGCAGCGCGACGCGATTATTTTTACTTTCACCCAGGAGCGCGCCGCGCGCTGTGCGCTCCGAGCCATTTCCTAGCGTTTCGAGAACTGGAACCGCTTGCGCGCGCCCTTTTGACCGTACTTTTTGCGCTCGCGCGAGCGCGGGTCGCGGCTCAGCAGCCCAAGCTGCTTCAGCTTCGGACGCAGCTCCGAATTAAACTCGAGCAATGCGCGGGCGATGCCCAGCCGCGCTGCGCCGGCTTGCCCGTTCGGCCCGCCGCCATCCGCCAAAATCAATATGTCGAACTTGTCGGCTAGCTCGGCTGCCAGCAGAGGCTGGCGCACCAACGCGCGCGCCGCTTCGTTGACAAAGTAATGCTCGAAGGGCCGTCCGTTGACCGTAATCTGGCCTTTGCCCGATCGCAAAAAGATGCGAGCGACCGCAGTTTTGCGGCGGCCGGTTCCCAAATGCTGCACTAATCCTGCCACTAGTTGCCTTTCTCGGTTGTAGGTTGGAAGTTGGAGGAGGCGGGGGAAGACATTCGGAGCACTACGATACCGACAAATCCACCGGCTTTTGCGCCTGGTGGGGGTGCTTGTCGCCTGCATAGACCTTCAACTTGCGATACATCTGTTTGCCGAGCTTGTTCTTCGGGAGCATTCCCGCGATAGCGTGCTCGACCATTCTGGTGGGGTGCGTGGCGCGCATTTTGGCGGCGCCGACTTCGGTAAGGCCGCCCGGATACCCGGAGTGGCGGCGATAAAGCTTCTGACTTTCCTTGCGGCCCGTGAGCCGGACTTTGGCGGCGTTAATTACGATCACGTGATCGCCCGTGTCCAGAAAGGTGGTGTAGGTAGGCTTGTGCTTGCCCATCAGGATCATCGCCGCGGCGCTGGCAATCCGGCCGAGCACTTGATCGGCAGCGTCCACGACGTGCCACTGGCGCACGATTTCCCCTTCGGACGGAATAAGAGTTTTCATAAGGACAGACCTTCTCCCTTGGAGACTGGCGGTCAATTCAGATTACCGAATCGGGTCCCGGCCTGTCAAACGAAGCCACAGCGTCTCACAGCGTCTCCGGGTGGGGATCAAAGAGCATGGCGGGGGTGGGGCAACGCAGGGACGCGACCCGACCCGGGAGACGGGCCGAAGCTGGCCGGGGGTGGTTTCATCGCTGACCGAGAATTTCGACGGCATGGTACGGCAGTAGCCGATAAAAAACGGTGCAGGTTGGGAGTGGGCACGACGAATTGACGGGTAGTATCGTAAATGATGCGGCAAACGCGATTAGCAGTAGCAAGATTGCGCCGCCGTTCGATATAGCGGAAATGGTCTTGAGGTCGTTGAAGGCGCTGGTACTCCAGCGGATATTGTTCAAGGGCGTTCTTGCTGTTCAAGCCAAATGCGAATCTCATCGTCGTCAACGAGGTCGCCTTTGTTGGCCTGCGCAATGCCTTCTCGAACAGCGGCGCGGAAGCCCACAGTCTCTTCGACTAAGCGTAAAGCGGCCTTTTTCACAACATGCTCCGCGTCCGTCCCGGCGTGAACGGCAATTTGAGAAAGTTGAGCTTCTTGCTCCAGGGTGAAATGTACTTCCATGCACCGAGCGTATGAGTTTTAACCTGCTCTGTCAACCTAATGCGTTCATGCCTTTTTCAGTCTTCTCCGGTTCTTGTGTCGGTGGGGGAGCTGGCTTGAAGTTTGCCAGCGTGGGGGGGGGCCTGTAGAGGCGGCGCGACGCTTGAAACGGCCTTCAGAGGCTCGGTTCGGTTCGAAACTACCGTGAAGAACGGCGGCGTGTTCGCTTGAAGGAGGCCGGACGCCGATGGCGGTGGGACCTCAGGCATAAACCGCGACCGATCTGCCTTTGGCCTCCGGTAAAACTTCGGAGATGGATACTGGCGTTGGCTTGTTGAGTATCAATCCGATGGCGGCTTCCGAATCGTAATGAAGGAGAAGAACGACGCCGCGGGCGTGGTCGGCGTCGTGCCATTTCACCGGTTGGGAGCTTGCGGCGAGGGCATAGGCCGGGAGCGCGATAATCACTTGTAAGTGATTCATTATATAGGCAGGTTGCGCATCAGGGTGTTTTTTGTGTTTACCGGCGCATTGTTTTCGTGAACATTTAAAGAGTCGGCCGGAAGGCAGGATATCGAGGGAATTTGTGCGCGCCGATCCATCGGAATCCTGGTAGCGCAGTGCGACCACGCGGCCCCGGGCGGTGGCGTGTAAGTGGCTGGAGCAGAGTTGAAAAAAGACATCGGAAAAGAGTGAATTGGACCTGCGGATGCCGGAAAGTGTGATGCCCGAACTTGCGGAACTGCTGGCTCGACTGCGCAGGAATGAGATCGGGATACCGGCGTTCCTGCGCGAGGCCGAGAAACTGCCCGAGGATGAATGGCGGAAACTTTCGGCCTTGATTATGCAGTGGTTTGCTCAGCGACAAGCCGAAGGATCGAGCGGGCCTTACGCCGAGGGCGAGGCGACGAAGCGATAGTCTCACGCGCGGCGTTAGAGGATGGAGGAAACGAAATTCAGGCCCGCCTGACGCCTGCTCCCGGACCGCGTGTGCTGGGCGGATCGGATTCGGCGCCTCGAATGTTTGTTGAATGAACCTCGTCTGCGTTGACTTGGCCACGGCCCCTTAGCAGGATGCTGAAAAAGGCCAAAATCCGCTTGCTGACGCGCGCGGCTCATTGTCGCGAAGCGTGTTTGCAGGTGTTTACCGAGCCGCGACCGTGAGGGAGTCGGTTCCAAACGACTTTTTCAGCAGCCTGTTAGCGGGTAAATATGGCGGAAGGAGCTGCGGACCAGGCGGGGAAGAGCGCGGAGCGGAGTTCTGGGGACAGCGTTTCGCTGTGACCGTCGGGGAAGTGCGCGCGGACGCGGCGGGTTTTCGGATATACGATCCAAATCTCCTCGGCGCCGTGGGCGAAGTACAACTCGATTTTCAGGTCAAGCTGGGAGGCGGTGTCGGAATCCGACGCGACTTCGATGGCAAGGGCGGGCGCGTTTTCATAGTATTCGTTGGGATCGCCCCGCTGCATTTGCGCGGACCGGACAAAAAACTGACATCCGGCTGTAGGCAGGATTGGGACGACAGCTTGAATCCTGCTTGGATGTGTACTTCACCCAGCTCACGCTCCCGCACGTAGGGCCGAAGCGCGTCCTGCGAATTTTGTTGCACGCGAGTATGGGGGCGCTTCGGCGGAGGCACGGCGATGTGCTCTCCTTCCAGGAGTTCGTGCTTCATACCATCGTCCCGGATTTGTTCAAATTCCTCGAAAGTCAGCGACGTGCTAACGTTCACATTTGACATGATGCCGTGGCCCGGGGGCTTGACCGTTTTGGGGGCTTCGCGGCTCTGAAGCGAAAATCGCGCTACGAAGCGGTGAAACATGTCGCGTATACACGAGTGTGTGCGCCACGAGTTTGCCAGTATCCGAATGGTCGCGCCTGGAATCAAGAACTCGCGCCTACCACTCCCTTACGGTCGCGGCTCTGTAACGCGATGAATCTACTGAGCGATCACACGAATGATCGCCATCATGCCGGCGTCCTCGTGTCCCGGGATATGGCAGTGATAGACGAAATCGCCGATCAGAGGACCACGGAAATCCATGCGCACTTTAACGCTCGGATAAGGCCCGGAGCCCGACCAATAGGGCACTTGGATCATATCGAGATACTGGCCGTTGGGAACCGGAACGCCGTTCTGCTCCAGAAGCAGAAAATGAATTTGATGAATATGAAACTCATGATTCTCCATCGCGCGATTCTCGATGGTCCAGTCTTCCACCGATCCTTGCGTGGTGACGATAGCCGGCGGATTGACCGGGCTGAAAAGCGTGGGCGTCTGGCCGTCCACTGTAATGAAAAAGTTCGTTGGGCTGTTGGGATCGTCAGGATCCGATAGGACTTCAGAAAAATACAGGCTGCGCTCCGCCGTGGGTTTCTCCAGGTCCAATCCCGCGAATCGCTGCCGGTGCGGAGGCTCGAAGGCATAGGGGATCGTCATGGGCGGCGCGGGCGCGTCGCCCGACACCTGAACGGCCGCCAGCGGACGCGTCGGATCGTAGTCGCCGTCCGGACCAGTGTCGACATTCAAGGTCATGAGGGTGGCATTCTTGACGCTGGCCGCGGGACCCGTTACGATAAATTCCGCTCTCGCGGCGGGCGCCAACAAAATATCGGTTTCCAGGATGCTCTTGCCGCGCGATGTGCCATCCTGCGATCCAGTGGGAACGCCGTCCAGAGCCACCACCTCCAGCGGTTGCGGCGTGCCATCGTACTGGAGTTGCAGATCGACGATGGTATCCGCCGATGCGTTCAATACTCGCCAGAGCTGCTTCTCCCCCGGCTTCATCTGAATCACGGCGGGTGTATACGCCGGGGAAGGCACCGGAACGTAATTGAGCGAGACATCCCAGGACGGGACGTTCCCTCCCGGCGTCGGGTTGCCCGGCACCGGATTGTCACGGACAATTAAGACCTGCTGCGGCAGTCCGGCAAGTTCGGGATTGATGCTTTGAATCCCTTCGACGATCAGCGCTCCGGAGGCGCGCCTCCTTGCACCGCGGCTTCTGAAATGCCGTGGATATGCGGGTGATACCAATAGAGTCCAGGCGGCTCGTCCAAGGGAAATTGTACGTTGTACTGAAAACTCTTGCCGGAATTAATCAGGGTGTGGATCACTTCATCCTGGTGGCACGTTGGCGGGGTATTCGTGCCGTGGTAGTGGATGTTGACCGAAGAGGTGGTCATGGTCACCGCGCCGCGCGCGCTGGACGCCGGTCCCGAAACGGTCATCCCCGGCATCGCGGACATCGGCATGGTTGCAGGCGGCGCGGGCACGTTGTTCTTCAGATTGATGAGCAGCCGATCACCGGGCCGAACATGCAGCGTCGGCGACTGGGAACCGCTCGCGGTCATGAAACAAAACAGCGTGTTGCCGTTCCGATCTACTCTGGTCTCGTAACTGAAATTGACACTGAGTACGCCATGTTCGCTAAAAAGGTCCTGAGGCTGGCTGATGGGGCTCCCAGCCGGAAAACGCGGGCAAGGCCCAGTGCTTTGGGCAAAGCCGGCGATCTGCAAAATCGCGAAAATGAATGCTGCGGACGCAACTCGTGCGCCGGACTGTAGAGGTTTCTCCATTGTGCTGGTCCTTATTCTTTAACTGGTTATTTTTTCTCTAAAACGTGAACTTCGCGCCCACCTGGACCAAGCGGGGAGCCGCTGCGCTCACCACTTGTCCGAAGGTGGAACTGCTGATGTTGCCGTCCACCGCTTGCGGTCCGAAAAACTGAGCGTGGTCAAAAACGTTAAAGGCTTCAATGCGGAATTGCAGCGCTTTCGATTCGGTGAGGCGCAGATTCTTAAGCAGGGCCATATCGAAATTCTCCATTCCAGGGCCGTGAAAATAACGGCGCGACGCGTTGCCGGGAGTGCCCAGGGCATTCTCGCTGAACAGCCCGGCGTTGAAGTACGGCTGTGCGTTGCGGGGATTGCGATTCAGACTCAGAGAACCCGGCGCGACATCCGGCTCATCGACGCCATAGTTATTGATCCCGTTCGGCTCGGCGCCTAACAGCGAGTTATCGCCATAGTTGACCAGCGTCACCGGGAGACCGGTGCTGAAGCGCGTAATCCCGGACAGTTCCCATCCCTGAACGAAACGGTTGCCGGCATGGAACAGGCGCGCAAAGGGAAGCTGATAGTTATAACTGACGACGAAATTCTGCGTAATATCGAAAGCCGACAAGGCCCTGCTGAGCGACGGATTCAGCGGGTTCACTTCTTCGCCCAGATTGGAAGATTGATCGAGCGACTTGCTGAAGGTATACGCAGCCAGCAATTTCAGAGGTCCGCTGGTATGGCGCAGAGTGACTTGCAGCGAGTTGTAGTTCGAATTGCCGATGGTAGTCTCGAACGTGTCGCTTCCGAAATTCGGACCCAGCGGTCCTCGGGTCCCGTTGATCGCTTGACCCGAGGCTGTGACGAAAACGTTGCTCTCATTGAACGGCCCGCAGGGCGTCTGGCCGGGCGCCAGATTGGCGGGATTGCTCAGCGCCAGGCATAGCGCGGGGTTGCCTGGATTCGCTTCCTCCAGCACCAGGAGATGATGGGACTGCGTGCCCACGTAGCTCATGTCGAGAACGGTGTTCTTTCCGAAGCCACGCTCAATCGACAGCATGTATTCTTCGGTGTATGGAGTTTTGTTATTGGTCGCGTAATTCGGTATGCCGCTGATGGGCTCGAACTGGGACCAGTTGATGCCGGCATCGGGGTGGGCCGCCGTGGTGTTCAAGGGCGCAAGCTGCACGGGAAAATATTGCCCAACGTTTTGGCCGTTAGCCGCCGTGATGAAAGGCGTGGCAAACAGCGGCGGGGCCGGGCTGGTGTAGGTTGTTCCATACGGCGCATTCGCGCTGCTGATACCGATGGTTAGCGCTTCAATTGCGGTGTAGAAGATACCGTAGCTGGCCCGGATGCTGTTTTTTCCATTGTCGGGCGACCATGCCAGCCCGACACGCGGCGCAAAATCCAGATTCCCGGCCGGCGCGATGGTCCGCGGAACGCCTGGATCGGTTGGAAACAAAATGCCGGCGGGCGCGCCGGGAAAGGCGACGGATTGCCGGCCTGTCTCAAACGCGGCGAGCTGATTGTATTTTTCGTACCAGGGCTCGATGCGATCCCACCGCAGGCCATAGTTCAGCGTGAGGTTCTTCTTCACGCGCCAGCTATCCTGCGCGTAAATGCCGGCGTATTTGTTGCGGCTGTAGAAAGCTTGCAGCTGGCTTTGGTTGTACTGGCTCGGAACGCCGAGCAGGAAGTCCGCAAAATCGACGCCGGTCTCGCCGCCGAAGAACAGAAAATTGCCATTCAACTGGGCGATTGGATTGGTGTTCACTTGATCGTAGTGAAACTCCGCGCCCACCACGATGGTGTGGGTTCCCACCACTTTCGAGAAGTTATCGCGCCATTGAAACGTGTTGTTCGCCTGCTTCAGCTCGTTGGTATTGGTTCCAATCGAAAAATTATTGAAATCGACGCTTTCCACCCCTTCTGTTTTAGGCGACAGCGGAACGATGCCGGGCGTGTTCGCGCCCACCACGAAGCCCTGCGACGCCAGGCTGACGCCGACGCCGCCGACGGGCTGGCCCAGGTCGGTCGCGTCGCGCAGGAAGCTGAAGTGGAATTCGTTGACCGCGGTGGAGCTGAGCGTCTTGGTGTCGCCCAGAGATAGCAATTGCGCTCGTCCGGTATTCAGGGCATTGAAGCCCGGAACATTCGCGCCGCCCTGCGCCACGGGGTAGGGATTGTTCTGCGACCAGCCGTCCAGGAAATAATATGCGGACAACATGCCCCAGCGCGTCGTCGCATCCAGGCGCAGCGCGCCTTTGTCGTCATTCAAAGTCTGGTTGTAGGCCGAGGTAGAAAAAGTGCCGTTCGAATTGTTCGGCAGGGGAATGTACTGGAGAAGATGCTGCGCCGGCGCGGACCAAATCTGTTGCGGAATGACACCCCCTGGAAAAACTGCGTTGAGCGGTTGGTTCGAGGAAACCGGGCGACCAAATTCCTGCGACAACAAATTCGCAAGATCGCCCACCGTTCCCGAAAAGCCTCCGAAATTGCCCGCCCGCTGGGCCAGGGTGGGCACCGGAATTTCGCCGGTATCGATTCCTTGCGTCGATCGGGTTCCCTGATGGTCGGCAAAGAAGAAAACCTGGTTCTTCCGAATCGGGCCGCCGACGGTTCCTCCAAACTGGTTTTGGTCGAACGCTCCGCGAGTGGGCGAAAAATAGTTGCGCGCATCCAGATCCGTATTGCGCAGGAATTCGAACACATCGCCGTGGAACGCATTGGCGCCGGACTTCGTCACCACCTCGATCTGGCCTCCGCTGAACTCGCCGTGTTCCGCGTCGAAGTTGCCGGTAAGAATCCGGAACTCGGCGATCGAATCCAGGTTGGGGACAATCGCCGCGCCCATGTTGACGTCTTCTTCCACATCGCTGCCGTTCAGCACAAAGCTGTTGGCGAATTCCCGCTGCCCGTTGATCGAAATGGTGCCGGGGTTCAAATCGCCGGAAGGGGAAAGCGCGCTCGCGCCTACATCCTGAACCGTATCGGATGTGATGGAAGTGACCGGCACAACGCCCGATTGCAATGCCAGCAAATCCGTGAAGCTGCGGCTGATGAGCGGGACGGCGGTCATCTGTTGACCCGTGATCACCTCGCCCCTTTGAGTGTCGATGGTTTCCACTTGCGCGGCCGCTTCGGAAACGGTTACCGCATCGGTTCTCTCTCCAATGACGAGGGACGCGTCCACCAGCACCTTGCTGTTGACGTCAATGACCACGCCGGTGCGCCGGACGGGCTTAAATCCGGAAGCCCGCACCTCCACGTCGTAGCGCCCCACCGGCAGGCTTTGGAACGCGTAGAATCCACGGCCGTCGGTGGCGATGGTTTGCTTTACACCAGTGGCTGTTTCGGTTGCCGAGACGCTCGCGCCAGGAACCGCGGCGCCATTGGGATCCGTGACGGTTCCGAGCAAGCTGCCACCGTCGCTCGCCCACAGCGCCGGAGTCAGAAGGGCCAACACGATGAGCTTCCTAGTACCTGCCAGTGAGTGGCGATTCGAAGTAACACTGGTTGAAGTTGGGCGCACTGTTCCTTTGCGCAGGGGACCGTATTTAAACAGATAGTAAAGATAATACAGGGCTGTCATCAATATCGGACCTCTTTGGTCCATAATACGGATGAGGCACGCGCAAGTCAACAGGAATCAGCAAGTCATTTGCAACTGAACCTGAATGGCAGCGAAGCCAGGGTGAACGGAGGTTAAGATCGAACTACGCTTGCCAGGGGTTCAATACACGAACGCGCGAATGTTGAAAGTCGTCGGCATTGCGCGAAACGACGGTCATATTGTGATGCAGCGCGGTGGCTGCGAGTAATCCGTCGATCACCGGCATGGTTCTGCCCGTTCTTCGGGCGTCCGCGGCGATGGATCCCCAGCGATCTGCAATCGCCGCGTCAACCGGGACGATTCTTCCGGCGAATCGGGTTGGCAAATCCGCTTCCAGCCAAGCTTCCAGACGCGTTCTGCGTGTGCTCATAGGTAGCGCGCCCAGGCCTTTGCGAATCTCTCCCAGCGTGAGAACGCTCAGATAGAGCATGGCTTCGTCGGTCGAGTCCACCCATTCCATAACCCGCAGCTCCGGGGTGGGGCGCACAAGTTCTGAAACGGAGTTGGTATCGAGCAGATACCCGCTCATACCTCAATATCGCGTCCGGTGTCCTGGTCCCGCTCCAGATCCAGCTCGATGCCAACCAACGGCGATTCGCGAAAGAACTGCACCAGGCTTTTCGGCTGGCGCGATTTGGCTATCAGCCGCTCGTATTGTTCATCTGAAATCATCACCACTCCCTCTTTGCCCTGCCGGGTGATCCGCTGCGGCCCCACCGTCAGCGCTAAACGGAAAACCTCGCTGAAGCGAGCCTTCGCTGTTTGCACCTGCCAGGTTTCCGGGGCGGCTGCGATGACGCCCGTGTTTTCAAGCCCGGTTTCGTGTTTCGAATTCTTCAAGGCATGCCTCCTAATGACTAGTCTGACTAGTTTTAGAATAGCGCTTCAAGAGTCGGCAGTCAAGGGCGACGAAGGGTGCTTAGCCGTTTTGGGGTGCGCCACTGGTTTGGCCAGTACATTCATTGGGTTGGGAGGTAAACACCCGACGACGAAATGCGGTTACTGAGCGCGACTTTGTAGCGCGGAAAGCGTTGCATTGCCTGGATAGAATCCCAGGCCGGCGGTAATCACGTTGCGCGCTTGGCTCGCGTCGCCGCTTTGGCGGAAACTGAGCGCGATTTGCGCCAGCGTCACCGGCGAAGCCTTGAAGGCGTCGATCCCCAGGCGCTTGTAAAGATCCGCGATGGGCCCGTATTTTCGCTGAGCGAAATAGAGCTGCACCAGATACTGGCCGGCGAACGTATTTCCGGGATTTTGATCCAAAGCCTGCTGGAAATAACCCAACGCCGCGGCATCGTTCTTTTGCGAGATGGCTTCCAACGCGCGCATGTACGCCGCCACGCCAGGCCGCGCCAGTCCTTGGATCTCCGAGAGAAAATACAGGGGAAGCTCGCTCTTGTCGCCCGAAATTCGCAAAGGCATGTTGGCGGACGCTATAACTTCGCTGGCGCCGGATTGGCGCAGATTCACGATGAGCCGGTAATCGCCGTTCTCCAGGTCGTTCACGGCGATGGTCTTGGATTTCAGCAGCCGCCCGTCTTTAAACTCCGATTGCGGAATCTCTTCGGTACTCGCGCGGCGGCCCGCCTTTTCTAAAAGAGGCGTGACGATATATTCCATCTGATAGTTGGCGGTGTCGCCCGGCGGCTCATGCAGTTCGAACAACAACCGAAGCGGGTCCGGGTGATTGATTTCGTGACGCGCGGCGGGGTGAAACTGCACGCCGAAATATTGGAAAGGCTGGAATGGATTTGGCCGCGCCACGCGGTCCACCGATGTGGTTACCAGAGGCCCCGCGAACGAAGCGCGGCTGACCGGGCCCGCGGCCACCGTTGTCTCCCCTTTGTAAGTCTGCTGGGCCTGGCGGTTCGTCACTTCCACCATCAGCTTATAGGCGCCAGGTTCGATTGGAATGCGGCTGGCAACCTGGAATGGCGTGAATTTTTTGTCGCCCGAAGCCGCATCGTCGAAGGCCGCAAAAGCGCGTTCCTCGGAGTTTTCGAGCACGGTTTCCCCGGACTGCGTGGTAAGCCGATAGCCGATGCTCACCTTCAACTGCGAGCCGTCGCGCTGGCCCAGCTTCGGGTCATCGATCAAAATGCCGAAGTCCAGCCAGTCTTTGCCGGTTGGATCGGCCAGCACCAGCGAATTGATCTCAATGGGCCGGTCTTGGTTCACCGAAAAATAGGACTCAACCCTGGCATGCAGCGAGCGCATCTCGCGGAGCTTGCTGACGTTGGAGGGAACGTTCGCGAAATTCTCGATTCTGGCGAGCAGCATGTCGCTGGACATGTCGGGCGTGTAGTTTACCGTATCGACGGGCTCGCTCGGCACCAGCGACATGACGGCGTGCGCCACGTCGCCGCCCATGGGCTGAAGAAACTTGTAGACATCTTTGTTGGAATTGAATTGCGAGCCACGCACCAGCTTCATGGGACCATCCAGGAAGGGCCGGTAGAACTTATAGTCGCCGATGTCGCCGTAGATGTAGAACAACAGATAAAAGAACGAGGGCAGGGCCGGAGAGTGGGTGTTGTTGTCGTAGAACCATAGCTCCATGGGATAGATCTGGCCGTAGCCGACGAAGGGATGGCGTGAGGTGGGCGCTCCAAACAGAATATAGGCGCGCCCCATGTCGGTCATCCAGCCGGGTGTGGTGGATTCCCTGCCGAAGTGGGTGTTGGCGTACTCGATGCGCGCGTAGTGTTCTTCCTTGTATGGGTTGCGGTCTGAGCCGCGCAGCGGGTTGCGGATGGCCCAGAAACTCTCCTCGAACTTATCGCGCTCGTCGTCTGTGGTCAGAGCCAGGAATGCCTTGCGCTCTTCATCGGTGATGATATAGACCACGTCCTGGTCGATCCACTTTTTGTATTGAGCGGGGAGCTGGGGTTTCTTGGTGGCTGCGGAAAGGTGGAGGCAGAAGAATAGAGCGATGAGGGCGAATCGAGTGCGATACATGTTGCTATTTATATCTTCTTACAAAAAAGGAAAAGGGGGAGATCCCGGGTCGTACCCTTGAGATCTCCCCCCGAGGTGATCAGCGAGCTTAGTTAAAACTCAAAGCGGGCTGCTAAACGCGCGTTGAACGGGATTTCGTACGGATCGGCGAACTGTTGGAGACCTGGCTTCAGGAAATCCGGGTTCGGCGTGCCGCCATTCAACTGTGACCATTGGTTGACGCGAATCGCCTTCTGCTCATCAAACACATTGAACATATCGGCGATGAACTTCAGCCGTGCGCGCTCACCAAGTCTAATGGTGTAATCGGCGTGCAGGTTGAAGTCGTAGGTCCACGGCGTACGGCCATAGGCGCCGCGCGGTCCGCCGGGGCAGGTGAACGTCCCGTTGGGGCAGACCGGGATTTCGCCCGCGTTCAAGTAGGCTGGGTGAGCCAGCAAATTGGTAATCGGGGTGCCCGAGGTGGGAAGCCAGCTGGCGCCCACGTTGAAGTTATGCCACATGTAGTTGCCGAACAGTTTGAATTGGTGCCGGCGGTCGCTGTTCAGAACACCCGGAATATCCTGGCCAGTCAGACGGCCGTCGGAATTGGTGAAATCGAACATGGAGCTGATGTTGGGATCCTGCTGGCCATTGTCGCTACGGAAGTTGCCCTGGTAGTTGCCGTCCAGCTTCGACAACACGTAGCTTCCATAGAATTGAACATTCGAGAAGCGCTTGTTGACGATAAACTCGCCGGACTTGTAGATGCGGCTCGCATTCGGAAAGCCATCGGGAATTCCGTCCGGGCCGTTCGGGGTTCCGTTAGCAAAGTTGGTGTAGCCGATGGCGGTATTGCAATTCGGTCCCGAGGTGCAGGGGAACGTATTTTGGAAGATATCCAACTTGGCCGACGGATTGCCAACCACGTAAATCTGCGGCACGCCAGCCAGAGCCTGGGTAACGTTGGTGCCCGACATATCCTCGATAATCCGGCGAAGGTCGCGATAGACAAACCGCCCAGTGAAGGTCAGATTGTGGGCGAATTCGTGTTCGTAGCCTCCCGTGACTTCATCCTGGAACTGCGCGCCGGTTCCGGGGGCGACGTTCTCGATACATAGTGCGCAGCCACCCTGGAATGCGATGGTGCCACCCGGCACATAGTCGCTGGGCGACAAATTCGGTTGCTGGCCCGGGCCGGGATCCGCGTACCACGCTCCGGTGATGCTGAGCTGAGAGGACAAGGCACGGACGCTGATATCGGACGGGACTTTCTCAAAGAAGCGGCCCCAACTGGCATCGATCTTAGTCTTGTGATCGTTAAACGGATCCACGATGACCCCCACGCGCGGAGCCCAGTTGTGCGTCAAAACGTAATGGGTTTGGTTGCCGATCAGGCTTTGTTGCTCCAACCGGACGCCGGGCTTGAACGTAAACCGGCCGAAGGTCCAGGAATCCTGGAAGTAGCCGCTCTGATAGCGCTCATCGGTAGGGGTATAAGGCGGGGAGTAGAGCCCGCGCTCATACTCGAGCACGATGGGTAAGGATGTATCGCCGTTCTCGTACGTGCGAAGGAACTGTCCGCCGTAGGACGTCTGCCCGGCCGCCGAACCGAATGCCGGAATGTTGGGAAACGTGAAGTTCGCCCCGGTGTATAGCCCAAAAGCGTCGTTGTACTGATCGTCTTCAAACTGGTACCCGTAGGTGATGGTGTGGCCACCCCAGAGGCGGAAGATGTGGGTGCTGGAGACGGCCATCTGGTTTACTTTCGATTCACTCAGCTCATTGAAGCCGACACCGCCATAAGTGATTTGGCCGCCCGTGCCCTGCTGCACCGCGGTTTCGTCAATGATCTGATAGCCATTCTCGAGCGGCGTGTTGGTGAAACTGTTGTAGTAATTGCTGTAGTTCACAGTAAGCGCCCAGTTGGGGCTTAAGGTGCCGTTGTAACGTCCGGTCCAGGTGCGCGTGCCAAAGTTCAGCTTGCTCTCCACGCTGCGATCGACGGGACCGGGGGCGGGAACGGTGCTGACGGGCTGGTTGAAGGTCATAGGCGTATTGGAAGGATCGCCGAACACGGAGCCTTCGAATTGATGCTTGGTGCCAAGGTTGTAGTTGATCTTGCCGGTGTAGTCTATGGTTCTGATGGTGCGGGCGATCACGCCCAGGGCGTAGTTGGCGTAGAAAGGATCGGCTTCCTTGTAGTTGGTGTTGTGCAGCGGATTGATACCACCGTAGAAGAAAAGCTTGTCTTTCAGGATGTAGCCTCCGAAGTCACCACCGTAGTCGAGCGATCCCTGATGCACCAGATAGTCGAACTTGCTGACCAATTGCGGGTTGGCATCGGTGCGGGTGGCTTCAAACTGTTGCGGACCGAAATATCCGTAAACGTCGCCATGATACTGGTTGGTCCCGCTTTTGGTGACCACGTTGATGACGCCGCCCAGCGCTTCACCGTATTGCGCTTCAAAACCGCCGGTCTGCACCTGGACTTCCTGCACGAAGTCGAAATTGATGCCGTTGCCAAGGGGGCCGTACGCGCGGCTGTAAGTGCCAAAGCCGCCAAAACCGGGATCGGTGGTGTTCGCGCCGTTTACGATGTATTCGTTTTCCAAGCCCGAAGCGCCATTAATGGAGGGGTTCGCAGAGCCGGCGCCGACGCTATCGGAAACGCCAGGCGCCATGGCCATCACGGCTGAAATATTCCGGCCAACAGGGACGTTCCTAAAAAGGCTTTCGTCGATGTTGGCGCCGATGTTGGTGGTGCTCAAGTCGATGGAAGTGGCGTCTGCCGTCACATCCACGGTTTGGGTGGAGGTTCCTACTTCCAGATTAATATCGGCGGTGGTGGTCCCGAGGATCGATACCGTAATGTTGCGTTGTGTCGCGGCCGAAAATCCAGGTTGGCTGACGGTGACGCTGTAGCCAGGGCCCGCGACCAGGCTTTGAAAACTATACGCGCCGCCACTGTTGGTGGTGGTCTCGCGGTCGCCAAAAGGCGAAGTCAACTTGACCGGGGCGCCCGGCACTACCGCGCCGCTGGCGTCGCGGACGACACCCGCGATGGCTCCCTTGGTGATATCTTGCGCCTGCAAACAAGCGAAAGCAACAAGCGCCAGGATCAGAGTCCTGTTGAAACAATTCATTTTTCCTTCTCCTCATTTGGTGGCACGCCAGTGCGGCGCACACATATTTTCTGATCGGCGGGCATCCCCCGTTATGGGAAGCCGCAAAACGGCAGGGTTAACTACACCCCAAAAAGCAGACGTGGCGTTTTCAGAACCCCAACAAACCGAGCATTTACGAATGCTTAAGACTTCTGTCTTAGCATTCCCGTGACCACACGTTACCTTCGTTGGTTAACAAACTCGTTAATTATACATCATACGGTTACGGGCTTCTACGGTTTTTTTAAATACGCTTTCCGGTAGAAGTCGGGAGGCGACTATTGAAAACGGAAGGAGCGCCAGTCTTCAGGAAAGCTTGGAGTCTTAAAATCGTAACCTGTTCAGTCTAAGAGGAAAATCGGAACTTGGAGGCTGCCATCGAATGAATTCAGTTAGGAGCCGCCACGCTCCGTGCTGTGTCAGGAGTCCGAGAAAACCGCTTGCTCACGTGCGCGAAGACGCGATCCGCCCCGCGGCGTTCCAGCGCGTCGTCAGAAGTCCGAAAAGACCGCTTGCTTACGCGCGCGGCTCGGTTAGATTGGGCGCGTTACAGAGGCGCGACCGTAAGAGAGCGGTGGGGGCGCTCGCTTTCGCCAAACGGCACCCGTACCAGCTATTGGGCGAAGAATTCCTCAGAAGTAAATCTTCGCTCCCAACTGGATAACCCGTCCTTGATAGGCTGTTGTAACACGGCCAAACTGGCTGGGCGCGTTGATGTCCTCAAAAGCTGTAATGTTGCCGCTAAAGAGGAACTGTGAGTGGTTGAACAGGTTGAATGCTTCCATCCGAAGCTCCACCTGGCGGGTTTCCGAAAATTTGACCAGTTTGCTCAAAGCCAGGTCGGTACTGTTGATGCCCGGCCCGTGGAAGTTGTTTCTTCCTTCGTTACCGAGCTGGCCCGGAGTCTCCTGCGCGAAGGCGTTGGGATTGAAATAGTAGTTCGGCAGCGGCGACGGGTTCGTGGAGTACTGCAGAGTGGTGTTCCGCGGGTTGTAGATCCCCGGGTAGCCGACGGCATTGGGCGTGTCCCAGCATCCGTAGTAACTGAAGGGCGAAGCGACCGGGCATTGCAGGGAGAGATCGGCCGTGTCGCCGACGATGATCGGAAAGCCGGTCTGCAAAGTCGTAATTCCAGAGACGCGCCAACCTTCCAGGACATATTTTCCGAAAGGATTGTTCCATTTCGGTATTGGCAGCTCGTAAGTGTAATTCACCACGAAACGGTGGCGTGCATCGAAGTTGGAGTCGCCGCGGTCCAACGCGAAGTTAAATGGATCGGTGGTGCGGGTGGATCCGGGGGCTGCGCCGCTGCCTTCGTAACCCGATGTATCGTCGATGGAATGGCTCCAGGTATAGGCCGCTTGGAACGTCAATCCGTGAGACAGCCTTTTCTTAAGCTGCACCTGCAGCGAATTGTAGTTGGAGACTCCCTCGCTACCCTGGGTTCCCACGGAAGCGAAAATGTTCCCGGGAGCGTACATGGAGTGGCTCGGATAAAAGATGGCCTGGTCGGCGAGGTTGGTGACGCAGGCAGGCGTGGCGGCGCATTCCGCGGTGCCGGCCGGCGAAATGGGGTTGCCCTCATACACGATGTTGAGATGGCGGCCCTGCGATCCGACGTAGCCGACCTGCAGGACCATCTGGCCCGGCAGTTCACGCTGCATATTCAGGTTGTAGTTCATCGCGTAGGCATCGGTGAAGTTCGGATTCACCACGTTCATGCTGAAGGGCTCGAATTGGCTGAAATCCACGGCCTGTCCCTTGGTGGCAGGCACGAACGGAGGGATTCGGAGCCGCGTTTCCAGTCGCGATATCGACATACGGATTTGCGAAGCTCGGGCTGCCACCGATGGCGGAGGCGCCAAAGGACGCGATGAAATAAGGAGGAGCGCCCAGCTGTTGCAGCGCCAGTTCTTCGGACGAGCGGTTGAAATATACGCCAAAGCCGCCTCGGATGGAAAACTTCTTGCCGTTGCCGCCGCTGACGGAGCCCCAGTCGGGCGCATAAGCGAACCCGAACCGAGGCGCGATATTGTCGTTATGCTGATGATACCCGGAGGTGGTGCAGCCAGGGTCGCCTGGAAAAACCAGACCCGCGGGTGCAGTGGGAAACACCGAAGATTGCTCACCGGGGATGAAGCAATTGTTGTACAGCCCATCGTAGCGGTGATTGTTGAGGGGGGTGTCGATCTGCCAGCCGGCGCCATAGTTGAGGGTCAGGCTGTTGTTGACCCTCCAACTATCCTGCGCATAGAAGTAGTACTCGTAACTCCGAAAGGTCTGGACGCCACCGCTCTCCTGGATAAATTGGTCCGGGAATCCCAGGAGGAAATCCGCACCGGGATCTCCTGTGCTGTAGGCGCCGATTCCAGCGAAAGAGAACTGGCCGCTGTTGGAGGCATCGAACGAATCGTCAACCTCGTATCGTCTGCCGTCGAAGCCAAACTTCAGAGTGTGACTGCCGACTACTTTCGAGAAATTTTCATCGAGTTGGTAGGTGTTCTCCCTGGTAGGCTGCGGGCCGTCGGGGCTGAAGCCGAGATTGAAATAGTTGGTCAGATCGATGAACGGCAGACTGGCAACGCTTGGAAATTGGGGCGTGATCCCAGTGAAGCCGTAGGAGGAAGGAAGGGCCGGGTTGGTAGGCGCCACGGCCGCGAAGTTAAACCTGAGATATGCCACGCGGAATTCGTTCAGAGTGGTCGGATTGAACGTGTGGGTCCATTGCGAGATGTATTGCTCGTTCCTGGAGGGATCGCCCTCGCCGAAGCCGGGCAGCGTTGAACCGAGGAACGGCAGGGTGTGTATCGCGCTGTCGTCTTCAAAGAACAGGCTGACCCACATGCTGTCTTTGTTTCCGAAGGTGTGATCGAAGCGAGCGATCCCTTGATCCTGACCATAGGTCTGGATCGGATTGAACGAATACTGGTTGACACCGAAATTGGGCAGGGGAACGTATTGGTTCAGCAGCTTCAAGGCCAGAGGATTGAAGTCCGCCGTCGGAATATGCCCGGACGGGAAGAGCACGTTGTACGGCGTGCCGGCCGCATAAGTTGCGCCGTTCTCGCCTTGTAAAGCGACGGGGGAAGCGGCCGTGGAGCTCGCGATATCCGGAAAATATCCACCGCGCTGCGCTTGCGTGAAAACCGTGGTGGTGTTGCTCTGCGCATTGGGATCGGGCGACCGGTTTCGGGTTCCCTGGTAGGACAGGAAGAAGAAGGTGTGGTTCTTCCAGACCGGCCCGCCCACCGTGCCGCCATACTGGTTCTGATGGAAGATAGGCGCCGATACCTGGAAAAAGTTCCGGGCGTTGAGGAATGAGTCGCGATAGAATTCAAACGCGCTGCCGTGGAACTGGTTGGTGCCGGATTTGATGATCGCGTTCAGAATGCCGCCCGAGTTCCGGCCATATTCGGGATTGATGGTGCTTTCGATGAGGTTGAATTGATCGATGGCATCGGGGCTGGGAATAACCAGCGGAGCGTTCAGGCGATAGTCCATGGAGTCCGCGCCGTTGATAAGGAATGAATTCTGCTGGCTCTCGCTGCCGTTGGTCGCGTAGTTGCCGGCGTTGAAGCGATCGCTCGCGCCCACCGTTCCCGGCACCAATTGTTGAAGCGAGGTCCAGTTGCGTCCGAGCAACGGAAGATCCACGATCTGCTTGGCGTCGATGATGGTTCCGAGCTGCGTGGTTGTGGTCTCTACCTGGACCGGGTTCGCTTCCACCTGCACCGACTCTGTAACCTGGCCGACTTCCAGGGCAATTGGCAAGTTGTAAACCTGATTCAGCGTCAGTGTAATGTCGTGGGCCGTCGAACTGCGAAAACCGGTGCGCGTCACCGTCACGTCGTAAGTGCCGGGCGGCAAGCTAAGGAACTCGAAAGTTCCGTCCTCTTTGGAGGGCACGGTATAGCTGACCTTAGTCTGAGTGCTGGTCGCCTTCACTTCCGCGCCCGGAACAGCCGCGCCAGACGGGTCTGTTATCGTCCCACGGATATGCGCGACTACTTCCTGCGCCGGAAGATTACAAAGCGATGCCAGGGAGAGCATAAGGACTCCCCGGGCCAGCAGCGTGAGTTTTCGCATTTTTCCCCTCCTGGTTGTGACTTTCAAAAAGGAACACCCCTGGTCTCGATGCCGCAAATCTCAGCAAACTCAGTTCCAAACGGGCGGGTTCGCAAGCGCCTACAAATTACGCAGAAAGCAAGTGACATAACCGGCGTTAGAAAAGGTTACGGGATACGTTTTCCAATAGATTTGCTGAAGCCTTACGAAATTCGGGAGTTACAAATGTTCGCTAGCAAACCGTGTCGAGAACCGGCTTCCGAGTGATCGCTTGGCGCCATGGGCGTCCCCTCTTACGGTCGCGACTTCGTAACGCGCGCAATCTACCGAGCCGCGCGCGTAAGCAAGCGGTTTTTTTGGTTTTTCCGGACTTTAGATATAGCCCACTGGACGATCCCATTGTTCGGTCTCCCCGCAGGCTGCTTTAACTTCTATAATTCCTACAAGGACGCTTTTATGCGAAAGAGAGTGATGTTCGGGTCGGCGGTGGTGCTGCTCAGCATCCTGGCTTCGCTGGTCGTCTCGCAGGGCTCCTTCAACCTCAACGCCTTCGGTCCGGCGCCGTCCAACATCCAACAGACTTATTTGTTCTGGGCCGTTTCGACCCTGATTTTCATCTTCACCGTCACGCTCGGGTTCATGCTGTTCCGCACCGTGGTGAAGCTGTACATCGAGCGGCAGACCAACCGGCCCGGCTCGCATATTAAGTCCAAGCTGATCGGCGGCGCGCTGGCGTTGAGCGTGCTGCCGATCTTCTTTCTGGTCCTGTGGAGCGTGTCGGTTCTGAATCTGAACCTGGACAAGTGGTTCAGCCGGCCGGCGCAGACCATGAATATCGATCTGGTGGAGATCGCCAACGCGCTGCATCAGGAGGTGGGCGACAAACTGACCGCGCAGGCTCATTGGCTGGCCTCCCAGCCGGCCCAGAGCGCCGATTTTTACGAGCGCTTCTGCCAGGAGAGCCAGATCGAAAAGGCGGAAATCGAGCGTCCCGACGGTAGCCGCAGGATGCTCTGCTCGGTGCCGGTTTCACACCCGGGCGAGCTCTTCAAAGCAGGCATCCAAACGGACGAGGGAAGACTGGTTCTTGCGGCGCGCATGCCGCTGGAGCTGGCCGCCAAACAGCACGAGATCAGCCAGGCGGTGGCCGATTACAATCGGTTGTCACTGGACAAGAAGGCCTTCCGGCGCCTGTATCTGCTGCTGCTGTCTCTGATCACGCTGTTCATTCTCTTTTTCGCCATCTGGATCGCGCGCTACATGGCCGGACAGATCAGCACGCCCATCACGGCTCTGCTGCAGGCGGCCGAGGAGATTCGCAAGGGTAATTTGAGCTATCGCGTGCGGGTGGACGCCATCGACGAAATGGCTACGCTGGTGCGCGCCTTCAACGAAATGACGGAGGCGCTCGAGACCAACAGCAAGGAGTTGGAAGCGCGGCGGCGATTTACCGAAGCGATACTCGAGAGCATTCCTACGGGCGTTATTTCGCTCACCTCAGACGGCCGGATCCAGCGTGTGAACCGCGCCCTGCTCGACATCTTCCCGGAGGAACAGGTGGCGCGAGCGGCCCGGTTGAGCGATCTGTTTTCTCGCGAAGACACGGCGGAGATCCGCTACCTGATGAACAGCGCCCGCCGCAAGGCGGTGGCGGGCTCGCAGATCGAATACAAAGCCGAGCGGCGCGTGCTGCATCTGTCGCTGACCGTAGCTGCCCTCGATGAGCGGCGCAGTTCCGGATTCGTTCTGGTGGTGGAGGACACGAGCGAACTGCTGCGCGCCCAGAAAGCCGCCGCCTGGCATGAAGTGGCGCGCCGCGTGGCCCACGAGATCAAGAATCCGCTCACCCCGATCGCTTTGTGCGCGGACCGCATCGCGCGGCAGTTAGCGCGTCCCGAGCAGACCGCCGACACCCGCCGGATCTTGCACGAGTGCTCGGCCACCATCGCCCGCGAGGTGGAAAGCGTGCGCACGCTGGTGGACGAATTCTCCCAGTTCACGCGCTTCCCCGCGGCGCAGCCCGTGCCCTCCGATCTGAATCGAATCGTGGAGACCGCTGTCTCGGTGTTCGAGGGGCGGCTGGATGGAATACGCGTGGATAAGGATCTGGCTTTGGAACTGCCTATGGTTCAGCTAGACCGCGAACAATTCAAGCGCGTGGTGGTGAACCTGGTGGATAACGCCGCGGAGGCGATGCAGGATTCGCTGGTGAAGCGTCTTTACATCGGAACGCGGTGCACCGAAACCGAGTCCGTGGAGTTGATCGTCGCCGATACCGGCTGCGGCGTCTCGCGAGACGATAAAGAAAAGCTCTTCCTGCCGTATTTTTCGACCAAGGGTCGCGGAACCGGGCTGGGTCTTGCCATCGTGAATCGCATCCTCGCCGATCACGAAGCCACCATCCGGGTGGAGGACAACGTGCCCGCCGGAGCTCGTTTTATCGTCGAACTTCCCATTCGAACCGTCGCTGAGATGGAGGCCAAAGCCGAGGCACAAGCGGCATCGAGAGCGGTGGGTGTCGCCTCGGCGCCGGAGACCCGCTCTTGAAGCCGGCCCGCATTCTGATCGTCGACGATGAGCCGCTCATCCGGCAGTCCCTCGCGGGCGTGCTGGAAGACGAAGGCTATCGGACGCACTCGCTGGCTACCGGCGAAGAATGCCTCGCTGAAGTCGCGCGCAGCCCATACGATCTTGTCCTGCTCGACGTGTGGTTGCCGGGGATGGATGGATTGGAGACGCTGGCCCGTCTGCAAGACATCGCGTTCGTCAATCGGCCGGTGGTGGTGATTATTTCGGGTCACGGGACCATTGAAACCGCGGTGAAGGCCACCAAACTGGGCGCTTTCGATTTTTTGGAAAAGCCGCTCACCATTGAAAAAGTAATGGTGGTGGTGAAGAACGCCCTGCAGCAGCGCAAGCTCGAACTGGAAGTGGAGCGCTTGAAGGGAGAAGGGAGGCGCGAGCTGCAGATCATCGGCGAAAGCGTTCCCATGAAGGCGCTGCGGCAGCAGCTTGCGCTGATGGCCGCCACCAATGGCCGCGTGCTGATTTACGGCGAGAGCGGCAGCGGTAAGGAACTGGTGGCGCACGCCATTCACAGCAGCAGCGCACGCTGCGGCGAAGCGTTCGTCGAAGTGAATTGCGCGGCCATCCCCGAAGACCTCATCGAGAGCGAATTGTTCGGACATCGCAAGGGCAGCTTTCCCGGCGCCACCGAAGATAAGACCGGCAAGCTGCAGAAGGCCGACGGCGGCACGCTGTTTCTGGACGAAGTTGGCGACATGAGTTTGAAGACGCAGGCCAAGGTGCTGCGGTCTCTGGAGGAGCAGCGCTTCGAGCCGGTGGGCGCCGAAACTTCCATTCAGGTGGATGTCCGTGTGGTGGCAGCCACCAACAAAAACCTGGAAGAAGAGATCGAGCGCGGCAATTTCCGCGAGGACCTGTTTTATCGCCTCAACGTGATTCCCTTCTATGTTCCGCCGCTGCGCGAACGGACCGAAGACATTCCCCTGCTGGCCGAGCATTTCCTGAAGGAGTTCACTACAGCGTACGGACGCCGTCCCAAGGAGCTGACGCTCGAAGCGTACGAAGTGCTGAAAGAGCACCGCTGGCCGGGCAACGTGCGGGAACTGCGCAATCTGATGGAGCGCATCGTCATCATGAGCCCGCAGGTGCGCATCGATGCTCGGCATATTCCGCTCATTCCCGGCAAACGCGCGGTCTTCGAGCGGGCGGCCGATCGCTTGGGTAGCCTGCATGAAGTTCGCGCCGCAGCCGAGCGCGAGTATATCCTCAAGACCCTGGACGATACCAAGGGAAATGTCACCAAGACGGCCGAGCTGCTGGGATTGGAGCGCAGCAATCTTTACCGCAAGATGAAAGCGCTGGGGATCGGCCCGAAAGAGTAGCAGTCACAGCAACCGAAAAATTCGCCTGCACCGTGGCCTCCCGCAGGAGTGCGTGCGCCACGGGTTTGGCCAGTACGTTTCTTGGGTTGGGAGATGGTGGAACAGCCGGTGAACGCCTCCGATGCCAGCTACCGCGAAAATGCTACAGTGTCCGCCTCTCGCGTTCCACAGGGTGTGCGCGCGGTTCACTTCCGCGCGACCTTGCCACTCTTCACTTCGTCCATGCCGACGCGATTGGCTTCGAGCGTGATGCCCAGCGTCTGGTCTAAAGACACGCGAGCGGTGCTGTAGGCCACCATCGCGGCCACCGCCGAGGATTGCGCGGAGATCAGATCGCGCTGCGCCAGCGCGACATTGTAAGGCGTCGAGGCGCCCAGGCGGAAGCGCTTTTCCTCGGCATCGAAAAGCTGCTGCTGCAGTTCCCGATTCTTGAGCGCCGCATCCAGGCGGGCGCGGGCCTGCCGCAACGCCACCACCCCGTTTCTGACGTCCACTTCCACTTGATTGAGATCCTTGCGATTGGTGAGCTGCGTCTGCCGAAGCTGCAGCAGGTCGATCGAATAATCCGCTTGCGCCTGCCGGTTGCGGATGGGCTCCTGATAGAACGCGCCGGCCGATTCGGTGGGAAAGTTGCGGCGGAACACCTGTCCCAGGGCCGTGCCGATGCCTCCCGCAAAATATTTGTCGCCACTTTCGGTAAGCCCGTCCGCCGAAATGGCGCGGGGAACACCGGCCAGGCCGGCCTGGCTCTCAACCACGAAGCCATCCAAAGTGGGAAGAATTCCGTTCCCGGTTCCGAGCGAATTCACTTCGCTGGCCTTTTCACCCGCCAGCTCAGACGCCAGGTCGGACCGGTTGGCGAGCGCCTGGCGCACCAACTGGTCGATGGGAAGCAGATTGTCGGCCGCGGGAATCGCCATGGAATCGATGGGTACGATGCGCACGTTCGCGAGCGCTGGATCGGCGGGGCCGGTGCGGCTGATCAGGTTTTTCAGCGCAAGCTCCTGTTGCTGGAGCGCCACATTGGAATCCACCACAGCCTGCGCGCTGGAGGCGGCCTGGGATTGCGCGGCGATCAGGTCCGTAGGCGCGACAGATCCGATTTCGATCTGCCGCTTTACGTCGTTCACAAATGTTTGCGCCGTATCCGACACGCTGGTTTTCGCATGGAGGTCTTCGTAATCCGCGGCCAGGTTGTAATACGCGTTCAGGACCTGAGTTACCACTGAGACCACCTGCGTTTTGAAGTTGAGTTCCGTGGTGTTCAGGTTCATGCGCGACACCGTGATGGTGCGGGCGTTCGCGGCCACTCCGAAACCGCGCAGCAGATTTTGCTGCAGGGACACGCTGGCGCTGGGAGCGACGGTGGGATTGAGCAGATCGCTGGAGGCGTTCTCGCCCAGGTAGTGGTCGCTGTAGCTCACAGTAGCGATGCCGCCTGCGAGGAAGCCTTGCTGATAGCTTCCGCTGTATACATGCGTGGTCTGTATGAGGCTGAACACACCGCTTTGCACTTGGTCGGGCTGCGGGGAGCTGAGATGGCTGAAGGTGCTGTTTTCCTGCAGGATGGGATCCAGGTTCTGCGTGACCGGCCCGATCTGCGAGACGGTGGCGTTTGAGCCTGTCCCGCTGGAGCGCGCTCCGGGAACGCTGACGCCGGCCGCGGCCTGGCTGCCCGCGACGCCTTGTCCGCTGGCCACCGATCCGGCTTGGGACGCGCTGCTTGGCACGCCGGGCAGCGCGCCGCCCGCTTGAGAGCGCTCCAGTTGCCACTGGGCGATGAACGGATTGTAGCGGCTGACTTCGATGTCGATGTTGTTCTCCAGCGCCAGCGCGATGGCATCCTGCGCGGTGAGGTAAAGCATGCCGGCGCGCACCAGTTCGGCGAGCCGCGGGGAATTCGCGAGCCGTATGGGCGGAACGGCGACTGCCAGATACGGCCGCACGATGACGGGAGCTTGCGCGCGCTGGGGCGCTATCGGTGACCCATTGTCCTGGGCCCAGGTGAGAGAGGCTAAACAGAGCAGCGCAGCCGCTTGCCGACGCACGCAACTCACTGTCGGCCTCCTGGTTGGCCAACTGGTTGGCCCGCGGTGATGTCGGCAGGTAGCACCGAATCCCGCGCGATTCGCCCTCGCATAGCGTCGTCCAGAGAGATGCGATTTACTTCGAGCGTCGTTCCCAGCGCCTGATCGAAGGAGATCTGCGCATGCGTGTAGTTGGCCATGGCCTGCACTTCCGCGCTTTGGCTGGTGGCCACATCGCGCTGGTCCTGAACCACCTGAAAAACAGTGGCGGCGCCCAGCGCATAGCGTCTCTGGTCGGCCGCCAGCGTTTGTTCCTGAAGCTCGCGCGATTTGGACGCCGAATCGTAGCGCACGCGGGCCTGCTGCAAACCGATCACCGCATTCCGCACATCCACCGTCACCTGATTCATGTTTTTGCGCAGATTGAGCTGGTTCTGGCGCAGCTCCAGCAGGCTGGTGGCGTAATCGGACTGCGCGGCGCGATTACGCAACGGAATATTAAGCGAAAGCCCGGCGGAATAGTTGGGGAAATTCCGCCGCGCGATCTGTTCCAGCAGACCGCCGTAGCCGCCCGCCAGATACGCGAAACCTGGCTGCGTGGCTCCGAAGGCCGTGAGTTCGCCGCTAAGGCCATTGTTGGTCAGCTCGGCGAAGGCTTGCAGCGTTGGTTTCAGCGAGTTCTTGATCCCCACCAGATTCATCTGGTTGCTGTCGATATTAATGCGCGCGGTCGCAATTTCAGTTCGATTCCCGAGCGCCCGATTCACCAATTCCGGCACGGGGCGGACATCGTCGCTCGCTGGAATCCGGATTTTGTCGAGCGGCACAACATGCACATTATCCAGCCCGGCCGCTGCGATGCCATCGCGGCACAGCGCGTTTTTCAATACGATCTCCTGTTGCTGCAGATTGGTCTCGGAAATTACCAGATCCTGCTGGCTGGAGTAGAGCTGCGCTTCGGCGCGCGTGACTTCAATCTCCGCCAGGGCGCCAATCTGCACCTGTTTTTTATTGTCTTCCAGGAGCTGTTGCGCGGTGGATACCTCTTGCCGGCGCGCGCGCAAATCCTCGTTAAAACTGACCAGATCCCAGTACAAATTGAGCGCGGCCGACACCGTGGCGATTACCTGCTGTTTAAATTGCAGATCGCTCACCTTCACGTTATTCCGTTGCACCCGAATATTGCGCCCGTTGACGGCGCTTCCGAATCCTTGCAGCAGATTTTGCGTAATTTGAAGATCGAGATCGCCGGAGGTGTAAGGATTCAAGCTGAACAGCGGGCTGTTCAGGTGGAAATAATTGCTGGCGTAGGTCAACTGCGCGGTCAAGCCAAAATCCCAATTCTGCACATACTGCGCGGTAACGCTCTTCACGCTTTGGACCAAAGAAGTGGTGCCGGTCAGGAAGGTGTTGCTTTGCGGCGCGGTAGCGTGCTGGAAGTTGACGAACGCGAGGAACGATGGATCGAGCGAAGGGATGCTGGGACCCAACTGCGTCACGATGCCGCCGCCGGAGCTCACGCCGTTGCCGCCGGAAAGGGCGACGGAGCCGGAATTGTTGACGCTGACGCCTTGCAGGCTGACGCTTTCCGGGCCCGCCGCCACGCCCAGTCCGACGCTTCGCAAAGCCCCGCCGCCCTCGGCGCGCCGCAACACTTGTTTGGCGAGCAATGGCCCGTAGCGCTGCACCTCCACGTCGATGTTGTTTTCAATCGCCAACGCCACCACGTCCTGCGCCGTCAGATACAGGTTTCCGGCCCGAATCAGATCGTTGAAACGCGGCGAATTGGTCAAACGGATGGCGGGAACGCTCGGCGCTTGATAGGGATGCGTGAGCCAGCCCAACCCTCCCGTCGGGGCTTGCACGCCGATTTCCGATTGGGCGCGAGTAACGGGCGCAAAGAGCGTAAGAACGGACAGAGTTAGGATAGCGGTTTTAAAACGGCTGGGCATAGATGCTTTCAGTATCGCTGGAAGGGCCGGGTGGATCTTATCGAGCATTCAGCGGGCGACGCACGCGGGCGGCGCGACAAGACCGGGCTCCGAACGGTCGCGCCTGGAATCAAGAACTGCGCCGCCATGGGCACTCCCTCCGCTTCCTTACGGTCGCGCCTCTGTAACGCGCGGAATCTGCTGAGCCGCGCGCGTCAGCAAGCGGTCTTTTCGGACTTTATTCGCTCGGCTGGTGAGCCAGCTCTTGCCTGGGTCGACTACGGCGCGCTTGCCGACCACCCTCATCCCGCATCTGAGAACCCACGGCCTCAAGGGAATTGATGTCACGAGGCCATGATCGATGAAATTGCACCCGTTGGATTCTCATTTTTTGTTCCCGCCATTGTTATACAATCGCCCTGTGGTTCCGAGAATTGCTTTCCTCTCCGCGCTCGCCGGGCTAGCCTCGCTGGCGAGTGCGCCCGCGTTCGCCCAGGGCGGCATGGGCTTCAATCCGTCCGGAATGTGGACCGCCATGTACCACGAGGACGAACTGGAGCGCACCGACCCCGGATCTCCCGTGGGCGATTATCTGGGCATTCCCATCAACGACGACGCGCGCCTCCGCGCCGATACATGGGATGGCGATCTCGTTTCGGTGCTGCAGCACCAATGCATCCCGCACTCGGCGGTGTACGCCATGCGGGCGCCGTCCAATCTGAAGATCACCACCGTCAACGACCCCGCGTCCGGCCGGATCGTCGCCTTCATCATCGACGGCACATACACCGGTCCGCGCACCATCTGGATGGATGGCCGGGAGCATCCTTCGCAATTTGCGCCGCACACCTGGGCCGGCTTTTCGACGGGAGTTTGGGAAGGCGACACGCTGCACATCGAAACCACGCACATTAAATCGGGCTATCTGCGGCGCAATGGCATCGCATTTTCCGATCGGACCGTGCTGACCGAATTCCTGGACATCCACGACAAATACCTGACGCTGACCACCGTGGCGGAGGACCCGGTTTATCTGACCGAGCCGCTGGTGCGCACCGAAAGCTGGGTCTGGAATCCTTACCAGGCGTTCAGTCCCATCGCCGGCTACGGCGCGTGTTTGCCGGTTCCCGAGATACCCAGGCCCTACGGCTGGGTGCCGAGCCACTTACCGGGCGCCAATACCGTGCTGCGGGAATTTTCGCAGGAATACGGCGTGCCTTTTGAAGCCAGCCGCGGCGGCGCGGAAACCATGTATCCGGAGTATCGAAAAAAGCTGGAGCAAATGGCGATCCCCCACGCCAAGGTGTTCGAAGTCCAGTTCGAGCAGGAACACAAGAAGCAGGCCTCGAATCCCGCGGAGGCAAAACAGTGAGGGCCGCTGCGTTATTATTTTCCGCGCTCACGGCTTCCCTAACCTTCGGGCAGCAACTGCAGGAGGCCGATGGGATCCAATATGAAGTTCGCCGCGTGCAGGGCAATGTCTACATGTTCGCCAGCACGCTCGGGAATGTCACCATCCAAGTGGGCCAGGACGCGGGGCACGACGGCGTGCTGCTGGTGGATACCGGATCGCCGAGGCTACGCGAGGCGCTGCTGGCTGAGATCCGCAAGCTGTCCGCTGAGCCGGTGCGCTTCGTCATCAATACCAGCGCGGACCCCGATCACATCGGGGCGAACGAAATTCTATTGAAACCGCCTCGGACAGTGCAAGCCCCAGCCGAAGTGTCGTTGTACGCGCAGGATAACGTGTTGCAGCGCGAGACCCGCGATGGATCGGGAATACCGTCCGGCGCCTGGCCGACGCTCACTTACCTTGAGGGCAAAAGTTTCGCGTTCAACGGCGAAGCCATTCAGATGTTCGCCGAGAAAGCCGCGCACACCGACGGCGACAGCATCGTGCTGTTTCGAGGATCGAACGTGGTGAGCGCGGGCGATATCTTCCTCACCACGGGCTATCCGGTGATCGATCTCGCGCGCGGCGGAAGCATCCAGGGCGAGATTCGCGCCCTAAACCACATTCTCGATCTCACCGTGGCCCGCTCGATGCAGGAAGGCGGAACCATGGTCGTCCCCGGACACGGAAGGCTGTGCGACGAGTCCGAAGTGACCGACTACCGCGACATGCTCACCATCATTCGGGACCGCGTTCAGGATCTGCTGCGCAAGGGAAAGACGCTGGAAGAAGTGCAGGCGGCGAGGCCGAGCCGGGACTACGATCGCCGCTTCAGCACGCCGTCCTGGACTGCCCAGATGTTCATTGAAGCCGTGTATAAAAGCCTGAAAGACGGCGCGGCCGCGGGAGGAAGTAAATGAGGAGCCGCTGGATCGCGATGGCGTGGACGCTGGCGGGATTCGCTCTGAAGGGGCAAGCTCCCAATACGGCGCAAACCTCCGCGCCGATCGATATCACCGGTTACTGGGTCGCGCTGGTCACCGAAGACTGGCGCTACCGCATGTTGAACGCGCCCAAAGGCGATTACTACAGCATCCCGCTCAACGCGGAAGCCAAGCGCGTTGCGGACACCTGGGATCCCGCCAAAGACATCGCGGCGGGCAACCAATGCCTGAGCTACGGCGCGCCCAACATCATGCGCGAGCCGGCGCGGCTGCACATCGCCTGGGCCAACGACAGCACGCTCAAAATTGAGATCGACGCCGGAAAGCAGACTCGACAGTTCTGGTTTGGACCGGTTACCCCGCCGGCAGAGCCGACCATGCAGGGAACTTCCATGGCTGTCTGGCAGACGCCGCAATCCATACGGGCCCAGACATCCAAGATCTCGGCGCAGGATCCCAACACGCCCGGCTTCCGCGACGCCAGCATGGCTTCGCCGCCTCCACCGCCCGATATGCGCCGGTTGGGAGGCACGCTGAAGGTAGTCACCACGCACATCAAGCCTGGATACCTTCGCAACAATGGCGTGCCCTTCAGCGCCAACGCGGTTCTTACGGAATACTACGATGTTCACAAGCGCGGCAAAGACGAATACCTGGTGCAGACCCAGATCGTTGACGATCCGAAGTATCTGAACGCCCCGTGGGTGGTGAGCAGCCATTACCGGCGAGAGCCGGACGGCTCGAAGTGGGACCCGCAGGCCTGCGAGCTTTTACTTCCAAGCAAGTAGCCTGCCGATTGCGCCGCCGGACGTCTGCTGAAAAAGGCGAAAATCCGCTCGCTTACGCGCGCGGCTCATTGTCACAAATGCGTGTTTGCAGGTGTTTACCGAGCCGCGACCGTGAGGGAGCCGGTTCCAAACGACTTTTTCAGCACCTTGCTAATGGCGTGGCGTCCAACAGACGATAGAAGAGTGGTATGCCAAGGTCTGCCACGACCATTTCTGCCAGCTTGCAAAAAGTGCCCCCGTTTCCGCCGGTGGCGGCCAAGCTTCTAAGCCTGCTGGCCAACCCTGCCGTAGACACGAACGAAGTAGCGGATCTCATTGGGGGCGACGCCACGTTCACGGCGCGCTTGCTGCAACGCGTGAATTCGGCGGAGTTCGGGTTCGTCTCCGATATCACCAATGCGCGCCGCGCCGTCGCGCTCCTGGGGATCGACGCGACGCGCCAAATTATGCTGGCGCACGCCACCGCCTCTTACGCGCAAGGCGGGCTAAGAACCGAAGGCTTGCGGCGCTCGTGGCAGCACTCGGTTGCAACCGCGGTGCTGGCCGAGGAAATTGCGGCGGCCTGCGGCGAATTCGCGAGCGTCGCGTTCACTGCCGGGATCATGCACGATATTGGCCGGCTGGGTTTGCTGGTGGCGTATCCGGCGGAGTATGAACGCGCGATCCGCAACGCCGCCGAGCGTTGCCTGGACGTGCTGGACTTTGAGGAAGAGGAATTCGGAGTGCATCACGCCGAAGCGGGCCGTATGCTCGCCGAGCGTTGGGGATTGCCGGCCGAGATGGGCCTCATAGCGGGCCGCCATCACGACCCTTGCGACGGCATGGAGCTGGACCTGCTGCGAATCGTCCATGTGGCCTGCCGCCTGGCCGATGTCCTGGGTTACGACATCGTCAAGCCTCTCAACCCACCCGCGCCGGCCGATGTGATCGCGCAACTGCCGGAGCGCGCGCGCGAGCGGCTGCGCCGGGATCCTAAAGAGCTTTGCGAACGCATCGAGCGGCGGATCCGGGAATTTGGCTCCGAGCCGGCCGATGCGCCGCCCGAAGAGACGCTGGCTTTGCTGGCGTCCGCCGGTGCTGTGCCTCTGGAGCCAGTCCCGGACGAGGACCCCACAGTCGCGCAGGCCGGCGAGGCCGTGCATCTTTTTGAGGAACACGCGCAAAACGGAGCGCGGCGCGAAGCAGTTTCCGATCCGCTCGGCGGTGCGCGCCGCACGCTTTGCGCTTTGGACTCTCCCAGCCAGCACCGCACAGAGGGCCGGAACCGCGCGATGCTTCTGTGGATTGTCGCCGGACTGGCTGCCGCGGCGGCCGCGGCGGTTTGGGCCTGGCGTTAACCAACCCCCAAATCCCAACGGTGAGCCATTTCCAAGGGCCGTGATGCCCCGGGCGTGTTCGAGCGAAACGATCTGCGCCGGTCGGGGTTGTTTGCGAGGGCTATCGGCGGTGAGGCTGAGGATCTGCTGCCGTGCGGAATCGAACGCCGCCAGCGAGGCGCGGGCGCGGCCGACAAAGAACTCCTGAGCGGTGATAAAAAAGGCCCGCGTAGCGGCAGTCGTCTCGGTCTCCGCGGCACGCAGGCGCTCGATCGCTTGCCCGGTTTGCAAGGCGCGGTTTACCAGTTCCGCAGCCGCCTAACTGCGTGCCGCCAGGAAGTTTGGCTCCCGCCATTCAGCATGGCGGCTGCCGGCAATGAGATCGGCAGCAGAGATTTGGTCCGCAGGGAAAGGTCCGGCCATTTCCGCCACCCGTCGGGTAGTCGGCGTATAGACTAACGATCCAGAACCAGTTGCAACAGGGGGCACAACGCGCTGATCCGCGACTTCTCGAGCGAGGCGTCGGCGCCCAGATGCGCGGAGACCGACAGATAAAGCTCGGACTGCTCGGCTCCCGAGACCGCCACGATCCGAATCTCTGGGAACAGTTGCTTCAGTTCCCGCACGGCTTCGATGCCGTCGCGGTCCGGCATCACCATATCGAGAATCACCGCATCCACAGCGTGATACCGCAACTGCAACATGCAATGCTTCATATCCTCCGATTCGACCACCTCGAATCCGGCCGGCTCCAGGATGGTGCGCGCCAGCACCCGGAAGTGCTCGTCGTCGTCGACCACCAGCACCTTTCCATTCAGACTCCCGGCGGGACGTTGCAATAGCTTTTCGGAGACCTCGTAGGCCATGACTGAACTCATCGGCCAGGCAAAGAGAAATTTTGAGCGCGCGGCCCTTGCTTGTCCCCGGAACGGGTGCCGATAAGCCCTGCGTGTGGATAGATGTTGAACTTCGAAGGGTAAAGCGCAAAGGGTGCGGCGCGCTCCTCCAAGCGAGCCTGGAACTGGCCCGCGCCGCGCTCCGTTTTGCGCGGGTTCCTCACAAGAAGAAGCGTGGGCGGGGGGCATTCGTCGGATCCGGAATTTCACAAAGACGTGCGGGCGTCGCTCGATGTTCATTTCCGGATTGAATCCGCCTGGGCCGTAGATGGCCGTCCGCAGATTGTCATTATTGCGGTCAATGGCGGAAGCAGCCGGGAGGAACCTGCAGTTGGTGCAAGCCGGGGTTCGCGAAGTGCCGCCCGTCTTCACCGATCGCGAGATCCGCGGGGCGGCCGTGCGCGCCGCCCCCACGTTGAGTATGGCCGGGGAGGCCCTGGCGGACTTATACACCTATGCCCGCGAAACTAGGCTGCGACCTAAAGGGAGCGGTGGGCGGCCTATGGCGGCGCAAGGCGGTAAACGGTCGCGACCATTCGGAAGCCGGTTTCGACGCAGCCTGCTAATGCAGCAACCAGCCCCACAGATTGCCATCCTGGGCCTTCTCGCTGTCGATTTGAATGTATAGCCTGCCCTTTTTCAGGCTCTCGATTTGCGGCGTCGTCAGATCGAGCGACGCGCTCACCGTGCCGCTGGCTGAATGAGCGACCGTCACGTCGAGAATCGCAGGGCCGCGCACGCCGGTAGCGGGACCTTGATGAATCTTGGCGTCCAGGGCCGGCGAACGCAGCCCTTCGAAGGATCCTGTGATGGAAAGCTTGGTTCCCACCAGAGTCGCGGTGGCCGAGCCGATACCGGCGATGTCGACTCGAGTTTTCGCGTCCACGGGGACGGGAGAGAGTCGCACTTTGTAGGTTTCCGGCGCCTGCGCCGCGAGGGGCAGGGCACACACGATTGTCAGCACCAACGATGCTCTCATGATCGGCCAGTATACTACCGCAGCCGGACGATTGGGCCAGCCAATCCCAACGCCCCAATCAAGCCGCCTAAGAGTGCTGCACGAAGGGCATGAATTCGAGGCGACCTACGAAATCACCGCGAGCTTCGCCGGGCGAGGCTGTTCCAGCGCGGATTCAGGCATCTCGTCCCAAGTGCGTTTATCCAGAGTGCGCCCCGTCCTCTTTTTGAAAAATCCGCCCCACTGCTTGAAAAAGAATGGCACGCGCCCGGCTATACACAGGTCCCGAACTGCTCGAACCCACGTGGGATCCATGGGGCGCGCGTTTGGTCCGGACTCCCCTCCTACAATCACCCAATCGATGCCTGTCAGGTCCAACTTGCGAAGCGGGCCCAAAAGCGGCTCCAAAGAAAGAAATTTGATATGCGCTTTGGTCTTTCGGAGATCGTCGATACGATGAACGTAGCCATCGCTTTCCACGCTAACGCCCATCCATATCGAGGGGTGCCAGTCCAACGTTTCGGCCAGGGCAGCGAGCCGGTCGGATCTCTTTGTCAGAATTTGATATCGGTGCCAGGGAGCGCTTTGCATCACCGCGAAGACACGCTGTATGTAGTCAACCGGAACGTCGGAGTGAAAGAGGTCGCTCATTGAGTTCACGAATATATGGCGCGGTTTCTTCCACGACAAGGGAATTTCCAACATGCGGGGTTGAAGAGTAAGCTCGAATCCGTTGCGATAATTCGCCTGTCCCATCGACTGCAGTCTGTGAGACATTCGTTCTGCGTAGCAGTGCTTACACCCGGGACTGACTTTGGAGCAGCCGGTAACCGGATTCCAGGTGGCATCCGTCCATTCAATGCCTGAGTTTGTTGCCATCATCCACCCATTTGCTTTCGGTACTTGTCGAAGATATGAATCAAGATCCTGTTCCCCGTTTCGCCGCCCTTGGACTTTGGCGCGGCAAAATAGAAGTAGTAGATTGTCGAGCCGTTCTTTGTTCTCATCGGCAGGGGGTCGGGAACATGGCCGAAGCCGGCAATGCGCTTCAGGCGTTCGCGGTACGCTTGCGCCAGATCGTCGTTGTCCGTCTTCTCTGGGTAGCCGAATAAATTTCCGGTCCTGCTGTACGCGACCTGCCGCCACGAATCATCGCCCCAGAATCGATTCATGCGGGCGATTTGCGCGGGATCCGCCGAATCGGGATCCCGGCGAAGAATGTTCATGTTGGCATCCATGATCATAAGGTTCAAAAACATCTCGACGGTTTCCATCTGGCCGGCCCGCTTCACAACCTCCCAAGACAGGTCTATATTGCATGGGTCGAGAATGGAAAGCGCCCGCGCATATTTCTCGTAGGTCACCCGTGGAAGAACTTCTTTAGGCAGGATCTCGTTGCAGTCGCCGGCGTATGCGAACACGTCGGAACGATCACCTGCCAACCGCAGTAGCTGCTCCGTGCGGTCGCCATCGGCGTCTATAAAGTGGAATTCCTTGAATGGCGGCTGAACTTCCAGTGCGTTCAGAGGGCTACCGGAGACGAAGTTACCAGGCCCGGCGAATCCATCGATGTACATGTGGCGAAGGTTTCTTTGATTAGAGAGCATCTTTGAGTACTCGACGGCATAGTCTCGAATGATTGAGAGCTTCAATTCGGACCAGATGCCGATCTCGTCGTACTCTTTAGCCATAATGCTCCAAACAATACAATATCAAAGTGTTTGGGCACCTCTTCAATGGCTCGCTCTCCTCAATCGAGGTTCGCCCCGAACAGACTAGACTCACTGCCGCGGGGACCATTTTGCCGATGGCCCGCCTACCTTGCGATACTCTGAAGGTGGAAGCGCATCAAAGGAGGCACCCATGGAAATCGACCGGAACGTATTCGTAGCGGGACTCGGCGGCGCGGCTGCTGTGGCCGGGATGAGCGACGAGGCTAAGGCCGACGCTCTGGAACATCACATGATGCACCAGCTCAACGCTGCCAACCAGGGCCATCAGGCGATTGAGTACCCGACTGCGGCCGAAGTGGAGGCGGAGATCGAAACACGCCCCACTCGCCGCGGGGCCGGGAACCTGTTCGTTTCCCACGCCGGCAATGTCAAGAAGCTCCCTCCCATGCCGGAACGGCCCACGCTGGTGGATTTCTACAAACTGCGATTCATGGATACCTCCACGCACTGTCTGCAGAGCGCCAATCTCGCGGTGAAGAATGGCATGTCGGAGGACATCGTGATGGCCTGCCTGCTCCACGACACGGTGCAGGAGCTGATCAAAGTGGATCACGGATGGTGGGGCGCGCAGTTGTACGAGCCGTACGTTTCCGAAAAGGCTGCCTTCGCCATCCGCTATCATCAGGCGCTGCGCTTTTACGAAGACAAGGAGCACGGCTACGAATATCCCGACCTGTACCGGCGCATGTTCGGTTCCGATTACAAGCCGGAGCCGTATATCGAAGCCACTTACCGGATGGTTCGCGGCCACCAGTGGTATATGGAGGCGCGCTTGTTGACGGTGAACGATCTGTACGCCTTCGATCCGAATGTCAACCCATCGCTCGATCAGTTTCTCGATATCATCGGCCGAAATTTCAAGCAGCCGAAAGAAGGGCTGGGTTTCGACAACAGTCCGGTGGCGCACATGTGGCGGACCATCGCGCGTCCGGACGCGCCGCTGTAAGTGCCAATCACTTCCGCCGGCTTCTCGAACGGCGGCACATGGCCGGCGTCGTCTTTGCCTTGATCCGATACAGCCTCAACACCAGTCCGCGCTCCGCGAAAGGTCAATCGCAACTCCCTCCGGGCAGGACGGCTCATCGGACTGTCACATCTGCTGGAAGTGCATTCCGAACCGCCATGCGTAAGCATGCGGATTCTCGGGTGAGCGGGCAAACCGCATGCTCACGCATGGCGGCTCAGAACCATTCCGGGAAAGCGCGGCCGGGAATTATTTCTCGGACTTCTCCGGCGAACCCTGCCCCGCCGATCCTACAAAGAGCTTGCGCCCATCGGGAAACGTGATGTCGCGGCCGTTCATCTTGTTGCTTTCGTCCTTGGATTGATAGCCGTCCACCACGATCTCCGTGCCGGGCGGCAGCGACGCCTTGGTAAAACCATTTCGCAGCAAAGTGTTTGGACTTCCGCCTTCCACCATCCAACTGGTCACCGTGCCATCCGGGTTCTTCACGTCGATGTGGATCCAGGCATGCGGATTGATCCATTCCATCTTGGTTACGGTTCCATGCAGCTTGATCGGCTTGGTGGAATCAAACTCGGCTGCAAACGCGTGGTGCGCCCAAACCGGCGCCGCGCTCGCAAGCAAACCCAAACCGGCTACTGCCAGTGCTAGTTTCGATGTTAGTTTCGATCGCATCGTATTTCTCCTTCTTCCCATGATTATCGTTCCCATGATTATCCCGTATTACTTGAGAGCTTTCTTGTCGGCCGCCCGCGCCCCGGCCAGGATGTCCGTCAGCGCGTAATTCCCCTCGTGACAAGCGTACTCGAAAATGGGCCCCTTCGTCCTGGTCACGGCAATCTGCGCGGTCCACGGCTTGGTGAACGCCGTAGGATCGTCCACCGTGAATTCATACAGCAGCGCGTCCGGCGACACGCGAGTAAAGCGCTCCGTCAAATGCAAATTTCGATCTGCCCCGCGAAAAGAATATTGTCCCGAGAAGTTGGTGGTATCCACCACCAAAGTGTTGCCGTCCCAATGCCCGCGCGAATCGCCCATCCACTGCCGGATATTGCTCGCCAGGTGAGGGCTTCCATCCAGCGGAATGATGCGGGTTTCATGAATCATTTCGTTCAGGATCACCACCCGGCCGCGCGTTTGAATAATCTGAAAATTATTATTGTAAGGGCCGGGCAGCATGGGCGGACCGGCCGTGGCCCACAGCAGGCAACGTTCCCCGAGCGACCGGCCTTCCGGCCCGTCGGTGGCGTGCTCTTGCATCCAGGCCCGCGTTTCCTGCACGCGCTTCTGCGCTTCCGGCGTGAGTGGTGGAATACGCCCGTCGGCGGGATCCACAATCAACGACGTTCGCCGGGTGCCCACCGCCTTGGTGCCGCGGTCATACCAGAAATTGTTATACGCCGTGGCCACATCCGCGTCGCCGTTCGCCCCGCGCCGATCTGCATTGTTGCGGTCCACCACTTTTTTCTCATAGGCCGCCGCTTCCTCCGCGGTAAAGGTCTGCTTCCCAGCCAGATCGGCGGGCCGTTCCAGAGGCGTGATCGTGGCGTTACTCCAGATGCCTTCCAGATCGGGCTGTCCGTTGACGGCGCCCGCCGCCGCAAGCGCAAACGTAACTAGCACCCAGGCCGGTTTCATCCGCTACCTCTTCTTCTCGGCGGCTCGCGCGCCCGCCAGGATATCCGTCATCGCGTAATTCCCCTCGTGACACGCGTATTCGTAAACGCGTTCCGATGTCTTGTTGAACGGGATGCGCGCGGTCCAGGGCTTGGTGAACGCCGTGGGATCGTCCACCGTGAATTCGTACTGCAGCACCTCCGGCGACACGCGCGTAAACCGCTCGGTGAGATGCATGTTCGCGTCCGATCCGCGAAAGCTGTATTCGCCGATGAAATTGGTGGTGTCCACCACCAGCGTGTTGCCTTCCCAATGTCCGCGCGAGTCGCCGGACCAGCCGCGAATATTCTGGTCCACGTGCGGCCGCCGATCCAGCGGAATCACGCGTGCATCGTGAATCATTTCACTCAGGATCACCACATAGCCCGGCCCTTGCACGATCTGCGTGTCGTTATTGTACGGCCCCGGCAGCATGGGCGGACCGGCTGTGGTCCACGAGAGGCAGCGCTCGCCGAGCGACCGGCCTTCCGGACCGTCGGTGGCATGCTCCTGCATCCAGGCGCGGGCGTCGTCTACGCGCTTCTGCGCCGCCGGCGTAAGGGCCGGAATCCTGCCATCCGGCGGATCGACGATCAGAGACGTGCGCCGGTCCGCGACCAAATTGTTGCCGCGATCGCGCCAGAATTCGTTGTAGGAGCGGTTGACGTCGGTTTGCGTACCGCCATCGCGCCGATCGCTATTCACTTGCTGCAGCAGTCGCTTCACATAGTCGGCGGCTTCCTGCTGGCTGAGGTATTCTTTACCGGCGAGCTCGGCGGGCCGCTCCAGGGGCGTCAGCGTGGAGTTGGTCCACACGCCTTCGATATCGGGCTGGCCATCGGCGGTACGCGCCGGGCTCCAGCCAGGCGCAGCCGCTTTGTCCGCTTTTGCGGCAACCGGCAAGCCTTGCCCCAGAACGCGAACGCCGCCCGCTAAGGCGAGCAACGCCGCACAGGAAGCGGTACACCAAAGCCGCGTACTAAAGTGAAGCACGGTACACCTCCGCTCAACTACTTCGTGGGCTGTTTGCGAAGATGCCCGTACAACAGCTCCTCCACAAATTCCACACACTTGAATTCTAGCAGTTGCGCATTCTTTTCCACGTGCTTGTACAACGGCATGGCGATCTTCCACGGCTTCGAAAACACCTGGGGATCTTCGATGGTGGCTTCGTAATTCAAAACATTTCCCGCGCCGGGTGTATAGCGCTCCACCACATGCAGCATGTCGCTATGAAAATCGCCCGCGCGATCGAACCAGGTTTGATCGTTGAGGCCGGTGACATCCACCACTAGCGTGTCGCCTTCCCAATGCCCGGCCGACCAGCCCATCCAACTGTCCACCGGCGCCGGCCCTGGATTGTCCATATAGATGGTTCGCACCGCGCTGTCGTATTCATACGAGATCAGAATCACCTTGCTGGTTTGCACGATCTGAAACGGGTACGGCATGTACGTCGCGCGCGGAACGCCCGGCAGGTAGCATTTCACTTCCGGATCCAGCTTCAGGCGGTTGGCGTAGTTTTCCTTTTTCTTCTGCGCGGCGGCTGGAAGATAGGGAATCTCGCCACCCTCCACCACGCCGATTCCGGGAGGCTCCGCGCCCGTCGCGCCCAGCGCCACTACCTGGCCGGCCTGAGCCGAGTGGCCCTCCAGGTCCCAGTTCGCCGTATTCATGGCCTGCCAGATCCCGTTCAGATTCGGCTTGCCGTCGGCGGTTCGGGGACCTTTGTACGGCTGGTTTTGCGCGCAGAGGGGGATCGCCGCCAGGGAGACGGCGGCGACAATCGCATTCAATAGGGAGGTTCGAAAGTGTTTGGGCATCGGGGCGCTCTTTTCGAAGATGTTAGATTTCGATCCTACATTCCGGGGACATCCGTGTCAACTGGGGCCCTCCAGCTGGGGCCTTCCAGCTGGCCCTCCAGCCGGGGAGCCGGCGCCTTTCCAAGCGGCGGACATGAAAGATATTGAAAGATATAGTCTTGAGTCGGAGTTCACCCGCCCGGAATTTCGCACCCAATCGCGAGGCCCAACGCTAATTGCGTTGCATCCCAGGGGAAGGACTAAGCGAAAAGGCGAAATCTCAGCGGCGGCCCATTGCGAATGCAGCCATTGTTCACGAAATTGACACCAGTGCTCCTTGGCGATGTCGGCTGGTCGCCCCTGATATCACTCCGCTTGTCCTCTCCTGCGCCGTACCCGGCGCGCTTAAAATGAAAAAAACCAGCCTGGAATTAATTCGAAAGCGCTTGACATTCGTGAGTTATGCCACATGCTAGGGGGCAGTATCCCATCCAAGGAGAGCGTATGCGACGTAAGATCGTTTTCCTGGCCTTGGCCGCTGTTGCGACGGCCGCGCCTCAGACAACCCTCCCCCCCCCAACGGCGACGCTCAATTCAGGGCTTCCCAACATATATCCTGCTTACAGGCCATTGCTTACGGGCGCGAGCAATGCCAGCCCGGCGCTGGACCCTCCCTCGGCGGGCTCGTTATGCGCGGCGTACCCGTCGCCGACGTGCGTGCTTACGGCGCAGTACAACAACTCGCGCACAGACGCTAACCCCTGGGAAACCGTGTTTACAAACGCGAACGTTCCAGACCTCACGCTGCTAGCCCAATTTGTCGTGGATACCAGCGGGCTTCCAGCGACGTTCACTCAGAACCCCATATACGCCCAGCCGCTTTATGTGCCAAACCTATCGATTTCATGTGCCAAACCTATCGATTTCCGGAGGAACCCACGATGTCGTCTTCATCACCACGCTGAACGGCGAGGTCTACGCCTACGACGCCGACAACACCACGTCGCCGACCAAGCTTTGGTACCGCGACGAGACCAACGTATCGGGGATGCAGGGGCTGAAGCCTAATTGCGACCTCGGGCTGACGTTGGGATCCTCAGTCGACAAGCTCAGCGCAACTGGATACCTCGATTTCGCGGGCGTGATCTCGACGCCGGCGATCGACGCCGCGCCGGAGTCCCCTAACCCGGCAGCTATCTACGTGGTGAACCTTTGCCAAAGGTCCGATGGCTCGCAACACTGGTATGTCAACGCGTTGAACCTTACCACCGGCGCAACGCTAACCAGCCCTGCGCTTGAGATCGTCTACAGCGCAGCGGACGTGGCTGCGAATACTTACGGGCCGCAGCAGGTGTTTTCGCCCGGCAGCCAGCTCCAACGCCCCGGGCTGCTTCTCACTTACTCGCAAACCAGCTACGCTCGCTCCATACTGGCGGGCTTCGGGACTTCCGTGAACGAGCAGAACACGCAATATCAGGGCTGGATGTTCGCCTTCGATGCGACCAATCCGGCAAGCGTCGTTAACCAGGAGCACGCCGAACCCTACATCACGCAGTGCTACTTCAACGAAACGAGTTCTGGAAGCGAACCTGCGTGCTACGCAAACCCGCACGGCTATTACGACGCGCAGCTCCCGAACCCGTGCGGGCAGGGCGGCGGCGTGTGGATGTCCGCACGCGGCCCTGCCTCAAATTCGAGTCAGGAGGTTTTCTTCGCTGCGGGCAATGGAGGTTTTCAATATTGCCCAACCTGCGCACACTATTGCGCGGGTAGCCCGACCAGCTATATCCAGCAGTTCACCGACTTTGGAGAGGCGGTCATGGGCATCAAGATGCAGAACGTGTGGAGCACCACCAGCGGGCAAGCTCCGTTCTGGCCTACCGATTACTTCGTGCCCGACGCCGTCCCGCCGGGAGTGGGGACCGGCGCTGGATATTTCGAGATTTTGAACTACAACGACTGGGACTTGGGCGTAACCGGAACCCTGCTGTTCAATGACAATTACTACGACTCCTCCAATAGCACCACATATCCGAACGTCAGCATGCTGCTCGCCGCATCAAAGCGCGGAGACGGCTACGTGCTTCAGCAAGCCTATCTGGGGCAGATCACTACCAACGACGAATACGCAGTAAACCGGTTTCTACTCTCGCAGGGCGCCGCGGCCTCCGGCTCGAACCCAACCTGTACCGCGCTTGACGGAACCGAATGCGACGAGCCGCGCACGCCCGCATATTGGCGGCCCTATAATTCGGAGGGCCTTTTGCCAAGCGTCGTGGTGGTGTGGCCCTGGTTCGAGGACCTGGCGTCATTCCAGTGGCAGCAGAGCGCGCCCACGGCCCAATACAATTTCGCGCAGATCTCCACGGCCGGCGACGTGTTTACCAACTTGAACAAGATGGCGGGTTATCCCGGCGGAACGCTACGCGCTCAGCTTCAATCCGGATGACACCTCGGGCGACGCCGTCGTATGGGCCGTGGTCAGTCCTCCCGACTTGACCGCCGCCTGCCCGTGCGCCGGTTATCTTCTGGCCTACTCGCTCACTCCCGCCGGCGTCCTTTCATCGACCCCCGCCTGGCCCAGCCTGCCCCTCCCTACCACAGGGTATGAATTTAAGGCTGCGCCCTTCGCCATCCCGACGGCCGTGAACGGAAGGGTCTACGTTCCCACGTTCGGCCTGGCGGATGGAAGCGGCGGCTACACGAAAAGCGGCATAGCCGTCTATGGATTACCATGAAAATCAGCCGACTTTTTCGTATTCCGGCGTCTTTTTTTCTCCTCGCCTCGCTGGCCGCAGCGAGCGCCTCAGGGCAAGCCCCGACCTTTCAGCTTTTGTATACCTTCCAAAGGGTCGGGGGGACTCCGGTGAGCATCCTGGAAGCCAGCCCAGGTGAGTTTCTGGGTGTTCTGGAAACATCTCCCGCGGTCTTCGCGGTCAGCAGCGCCGGGAATCTCAACATTCTATATAGCTTCCCCACTTCGACCGCGCCCTTCGCGCTAGCATCGGCCCTGAATGGAAAGGCCTACGGGAGCGCCTTGAGCTCCGGAGGCACGTCGCTGGCCGAACTTTTCTGGGTGGGCGCTAAAGGAGCGGTAAGCACACTGCAATACAACGGAGCGACCCAGGGAGGGCCGTCCTATCTAGTGCAGTCTCCCGATACCGCACTCTACACGTTTTTTGGAACCGTCCCCGGCACCCCGGCTATATTCTCCCGTCTGGGTCCGAATGGCGAGCCGGTGCCCTTATACAGCCTCCCTGCCAGCCAGGGCGTGCCCTGGACGCCACTATTTCTGGGCCTAGGCGGCAATTTCTATGGCCTCACCTCACTGAATAACGGAACCAGCGTGGGCATCTTCAAAATCACTCCCGCAGGATCGTTCTCCTGGGTGATACAGAGCATTCCCAACCCCAGTGGCCTGGCATACCTACCCGACCTGATTCTCGCCTCCAACGGCAACTTCTACGGGACGCTGCCGCAAGGCGGTTCGGCCAGCGCCGGCCTCATCTATGAGGTGACCATGGACGGCGTGTACAGCACGGTGTACCAGTTCACGCAGCCAAACACCGGCATACCGGAGACACTGCTCGAAGCCAGCGACGGCATGATCTACGTAACTACGCGCGGCTTCTTCGAGCAGGGGAAGGGCTACAGCAGTGTTGTCCGCCTGAATCCCACCACCGGAAAAGTCACCACCGTCTACGCGTTCACCAATGCGGCCAACGGGGAGTGCGAATGCCGTTTCGTACAGGGGAGCGACGGAAAGCTCTACGGGGCAGCGTCCAACGCCGGAGAGTTCCAGTTGGGGACCATCTTTTCCCTAAATCTCGGCCTTCCGATGCCGAAGCCGAGCATCACGTATCTAGGAGCCTGTCGGGATGAAAAACGAGCAAGTTTCAGTTGAATCGCAAGATTCGGATTGTCACGCGCGCGGAGGCGTAGTTTTTGGGCGAGCGGGTCGATACGAGCTGGTCGAAGCACGTTTATG
>Ga0302325_10001073_pt1 | contig 71461 bp, 64 predicted proteins | sample Palsa_T0_2_FD_201948 | JGI IMG/M metagenome (GOLD analysis project Ga0302325, IMG submission 201948) | Peat permafrost microbial communities from Stordalen Mire near Abisko, Sweden - Palsa_T0_2 | ecosystem: Environmental > Terrestrial > Soil > Palsa > Peat permafrost | place: Sweden: Abisko...
AAATCCCCGGGAAAAGATACTGGTCAGACGGACAGGTCACGAAGCGGCTGGAAAAAGCTCGTCAGGCTGGAGGAGGAATGTCGACGCGGGCCGTACATCGCAACATCACGCCCGGCCCATTGCACGTCAGAGTCACGGTTCCGGCCTCGGTCATGCTGGTCTTCTGGCCGACGTTCAAGCTCCCGCTGAATCCCGGAGCAGCGATGCGGCAGGACGGCGTGGGCTTTCCATTCGGTATCTCCGACGTCGCGTTCATGCAGGTGATGCTGGCAGGTCCGGGAATGTTCGCGCTGTCGGGATGCTGGCCGGCCTTGTCGGACGTGGCCTGCAGCGAGTGTACCTTTCCTGGCCGCGCTCTCTGCGCGCCGGTAGCGCACGCCAGCGCCAAGATCGGAATAGACAGCACAGATAGCACCGTAGCAAAGTTTCGCCTTGTCATCGCACACCTCGATTTGCGTGAACTTTACACCCGCAATCGCTAGCCTTGCAATCGGCCGAACACAGAGGCATGATTTTCCAGGGATTTTCTTGTTGTCGACCAACAAATAGATGCCGTCTGATACTTCGACCGGGCTCAAGCATCGAGCCAGCTCCTCTAATTGTACAACAAGCCTTTCAAGACCATCCCTAACTTCATGATTCTTCGTCGTCGTATGCCGGCTCATGCCGGACCGCATCACTTTCCAGTGCTCGCCAGTGATTACGAACAATGGAACAGCCCGGGCAGGCGTTCGCCGGACGGTCCAAGAATAATCTCGTCGAACGCGTGCGCATTTAACGGCGATTCCAGGCCCACGTAAACAGTCTTTGCGCCGTTGCTTCTGGCGATTTGCGCGAAACTGGCAGCCGGATGAACCGTGCCGGAACTCCCCACGGCCACGAAGATGGTGCAGCGCTCGATTGCCGGAATAATCTGCTCCATGAACATGGGCATTTCGCCGAACCAGACGATGTTGGGCCGGATCAGCTCGCCACACGTACATAAGGGAATATCCTCTTTCGTCATGTAGCGTTCGGCATCTTGAAACGCCGCCGTCACGCATCCATCATCCGAACACCGCGACTCGAACAACTGCCCGTGCATGTGCAGAACTTTCCGGCTTCCCGCCGCTTCATGCAGTGCATCCACGTTTTGCGTGCATAGCGAGTAACGGCTGCCAAGTTTTTCTTCCAGCCTGGCAAGTGCGAGGTGGCCGGGATTCGCCAGGCAACTGGCAGCCACCGACCGGCGCATCGAATAGAACCGCCACACCAACTCCGGATTTCTGGCAAAGGCCTCAGGCGTGGCTACATCTTCCAGACGATGCCCTTCCCACAACCCATCCTGCCCCCGAAACGTAGGAATCCCGCTCTCAGCGCTAACTCCCGCGCCAGTCATCACGAATACCCGGTCCGACTCGCGAATTTCTATCGGCATTTAGACATCTTAACCGGAGTGCCGCGCTTGACCGCGTTCCAGTTTGACCGCCTAGGGGTTGACAGAAAATGTGCGCGAAATGGTGCCGGGAGGGAAACTGCGGAGGACAATTCCAAATCGATTTGTCACGCTGAACCGAAATGCCTCGTCGCGAACGCCCGTCCAGATCCGGTCTTCAGGTATCTTTCAAATTTGTCGGCGAGTTCTTTTCGCGGCAGCGCCACATAAGCTTCGACTTTCCAGGGCTTGAACTTGTTGGTGTGAATGGATCGCCCGGCGTTGCGTTGTGCAACTCGTGCGCGGAGATCGTGCGTGGAACCGATGTAGGCCTGCGCGGGATGACTAACGCTTCGAAGGATGTAGACGTAGTACACGGGAGCCCTCCTTCGCGAGGTGATTCATGGGCCGGAATCCTCTCGCAGGCCCAGGCAGCGCGGAGTCAGCAGCCGCAACAATCAGAGCCACGGCGGGGGAAGTTGCAAGGTGCGCGTTGCGTGCCTTGTCCCGAGCGCAGTCGAGGGGAACCCCCAAACCAGAGCATCCTTCTTTTCGCGGCTCCAGCGCTTCAACTGATTCTCGCGTTTGCGCGCTGCAGACAACGTCGGGTGCTCCTCGATCCACAAGAAGCGAACAGGGCGTCGAACCGCCGTCCAGCTCGCGCCGCTTCCTTCGTTGTGATCCCGCACACGCTGCGCCGGATCGTCGGTGACGCCCACATAAAAAGAATCATCGCTGCAGCGGGGGATGTAGCAATAGCACACGAGAGTGCCCTTCGACGAGCCCATAGATGCCGGCTCGCTCAGGACAAAATTTCGCTTCGCGAAATTTTGGAGGCGGGGGGAGTTGAACCCCCGTCCGAGAAGCCTTGCAACACGAAGTCTACATGCTTATCCCATTCCGAAGGTTTCGCGGGCAGAGCTCAGAACAGGCAAGACGCGCTGCCCACTAGTCCGATGATCTCGCCGCCGCATTGCGGACCGAAACGCGGCAACCAGCCTACTGTGTGACGCCCCGACCCAAACGCGTAGGTGACGCCTGGGGGAGCGCGTAGCCTAATTTAAGTTAGGCTGCGAGTGCCAACTGTGAGTTGCCAGTTGTGTTGTTCCACCATATTTCGGGTAGGTGGGTCCCGGCATGCCTTCGAGCCGCTACAGTTTCCGTCGAAACCGTTTCGCCCCCGAGGTCCCCACTAGAATACCACTCCGGCGCAACCGCCGCCAATTCGCCCGCCTGCAGCGGGCGGCTCTATGCTCTCGCAAAAATCGTGGACCCATGCTACGGTCCCAATTTCATGACGGCTGACAAAATCATTCGCGAACCGCGCTGGCCCGCCTTCGTGGCGATGATCGCGGCGTCGGGCGTGTATTGGGCGTTGCCGGAACCACTCTCGGTGGGCCCCAGCTGGGGACTTCTCGTGATCATCGCCATCTTGATGATCCCGATCGTCGTCTCCCACCGCCGCCGGGATTTCGGCATTACTCGCATCCTGACTTTCGCCGCGAACGGCGTAATCACCGTCGCAATGATCGCTTCGCTGGGATTTTTGATCGATGGCATCCCGAAGCATCGCGAGCCGCCCGGGGCCTTGTTGCGCGCCGCGGTTGCCCTGTGGATCGCGAACGTCCTGGTTTTCGCCCTCTGGTACTGGAAGCTGGACGCCGGCGGGCCCTTGGGCCGTGAAGGTTCTCGCGGCCATCTCGATAGCTCGTTTCTTTTCCCGCAAATGTTGACCAACAGCGATTCGGTCAATCAGGGTGGGAAAAAAGATCCCCTCCGCGTCAATCCGCAGTGGTCGCCCCATTTCATGGATTACTTGTTCCTGGCGTTCAACACCAGCACGGCCTTCTCGCCGACCGATACGGCCGTCCTCTCCCGATGGGCGAAAGCCGGGATGATGCTCCAGTCGCTAATTTCGCTCGCCATAATCGCGCTCCTCGCCGCGCGCGCCGTGAATATTCTCTAAGCGCCGGAATCGCGCCGGACAAACCTTTTCCCGCGCCCTCCTCATCGAACCTATGAGCCTCCGGCAAGGAATCTTGGCGCAATGCAGCCTTCCTGGACGGCCGATGCATTACAGGCACGCGAATCCGGAATGAGTGTTGACACTTCCGGCAACGGTTTCCATAATCCAATGAGGCAGACTTTCGTGACTCAGAAGAAAAATCCGGTGGAACACGCCCTGGAAGGCGCGGTTTCGCGTGCTTTGCGCGACAATCTGACGCCGCTCCAGCGCACCGCCGACGAGCTCCAGCACGCTTACGCCGACCTGGTTGCCGCTTGCGGTTCCAGCAAGCCCAGCAACGCTTTGCCGGCACTGCTGCGCGCGCAATCCGCCGCCGCGGCTCTGGCCGCCGGCCTTTCCGTGCTTTCGAATTTCGTGGCGGTCGCCTGGAACCCTCGTGACCCGGCTCCCGCCGAAAGTGACGCATTAAGCGAACAAGCTTCCGCCGTAGCCGTCGAGGAACCCGCCGCTGTGGAGCATCACGCGGCCCATGAACCGCCGCTGGCGGTCCATCCCGAGCCGGAACTCGAGTGGGTCGATGAGCCCCGCGAAGATTCCGCGCATCCCGCAAAAACGGCCGAAGACACTTCCAGCGAAGCGGCCTCACTCGAAAATCTGTCCAACGCCGAAGCTGAACTTGCTGCGGCAATCCTGCCTGAGGAAGCTGCCGTCGCCGAAACGCAGGCTTTCGACATCGCCACCCTTTCCAGCGAAATGCAGGACCTCCACCGCCGCGCCAACCGCGTCGCCAAAGTTGCGATGCAAGACATTAAACTTTTGCGCCCGAAAGATGTCCGCCTCGGCCGCGAACACAAAGACGTCTGCATCAGAATGCGCGGTGATCTCGATAAAGCCCGCAAGGAATACGACCGCCGCTTTCGCGCGATTGAAGGCCACCCGGTGGATTATTTCTACCACTGGCTGGTCGAAATTCTCGCCGAAGGCGACGCCGAAACTCTCGGGGAATATCCGTATCCCTCGCCCGTTCTGCGGCACTAAGAAATTCTAAATGAATGTAGCCGGCCCGTTTTTCCGCGCAGTCGCATTTGCACTCGTGTTCTCCGTCGCTGCTTATCCCGCATCGAATCCGGCCACCGCGCCCGCACCGAAGTCCGCGCCAAAAGCAGCCGGCGCCTCCACGAAACAGCTCGAAGCCCTGGCGCGAGAACTGAAGCAAAAAAATCCCGGGAATTCCTATGCGAAGCTCAGCGCCATCGCGAGCCAGAAATCTTCGGGCGTCACCGGCATGAGAGCGGCGCTCGCCCTCGGTTATTACGATTTATCGAAGAATCGCGACGCGGAAGCGCTGAAGTGGCTCGAGCCGGCGCAGAATGATCCGCTGCTGCGGGATTACGCCCTGTTCTACAGCGCGGAAGCCAACCTCGCCCTGAACCGAAACGCCGTCGCCCTCGGGGAACTCAAACAGTTTCGCAAGGAGTATCCGGATTCGGTTCTCACCGATCAGGCGCTGGCCTCGCTGGGCACGGCCGCGCTCGCTTCGAGCCAGCCAGCCGAACTCTTGTCGGCTCTCGACAGTTATCCCGCTCTAAAGGACAAGCCCGCGTTGCTTTTCTTGCGCGCCGAAGCCTATGAGCAGTCCAATCAGCCGCTGAAGGCCGCGGCGGACTACCAGAAAATTTTTTACGTGTACGCGACGGCCGAGCAGGCGCGCGAAGCAGGCGAAAAACTTGGCTTCCTGCACAGCACCCTCGGCAATCAGTTGCCGGCCGTTCCTCTGGAAAAGCAGATCGAGCATGCCGCGGCGATTTTCGGCGCCAGGCAATGGAGCGAAGCTCGCGACGAATATTCGCACCTGCTTCCGCTGCTGACCGGCGCGGACCAGGAACGCGCCGAATTGCGCATCCTCGAATGTGGCGTCGCGCTCGGCGCGGGCCCCGCGCAGGTCGAGGCGCTGAAAATCAACGATCCCGACGTTGACGCGGAGCGCTACGATTCGCTGGCGAATTATTATCGCAACCAGATGCAGGAAACGCAGATGGTTTCGGCCATCGATGCCGCCATCGCGCGCGACCCTGCCAGCCGCTGGACCGAATCGGCGCTTTTCCTTGGCGGAAATTATTACTGGGTGCAACTCGACCGCGACCGCGCGTCAGGCTACTACAAGCGCCTGTCCGACAATTTCCCCACGGCGACGGACGCCGTGCCCGCGCAATGGCGCGTCGCCTGGGCCGCGGTTCTGAAGCGCCAGCCCGACGCCTCGGAGCTTCTCATCGATCATCTTCGCCGTTTTTCCGGCTCGCCCTTTGCGCCGGACGCGCTCTACTGGCTCGGCAGGCTCGCTGAAGAGTCCGACAATCCCGCCCTGGCCCGCGCGTATTACCAAAAACTGCAATCCCGTTTCCCGCAAAATTATTTCTCGACCACCGCGCAGGCGCGGTTGAAAGCGCTGGGGGCCGGCGCGGTTGCGGACGCCGGCGTTCTGGCCTCGATTCAGCCTTTACCGCCGTCGCTGACCGTCGGCGCAACGATCCCCGCCGCCGCCGCAAATCGCCAGGCGCGCGCCGAAGCTTTGCGTTCAATCGCCTTCGATACCAGCGCGGAACTCGAACTGCGCGCCGCCTATGCCGCAACCGGCGAACCGCGCTTGCTTCTCGAAGCCGCGCAGGAAGCGGCCGCAGCGGGCCGCGTGGGAGTGGCCATCGTTACTGTGCGCCAGATTTATCCGCAACTCGAATGGCGCCGCTTTGAAGACGTGCCCCGCGAAGTGTGGCTCACCGCCTACGCCATGCCGTTTCAGCCCTCCATCGTTTCGCGTTCCCATGCCGTGGGCCTGGACCCCATGCTGACCGCCGGGCTGATCCGCCAGGAATCCGCGTATGAGCCCGACGCTCGTTCCGGCGCGAACGCTTTCGGTTTAATGCAGCTTCTTCCCAAGACCGCGCGCCGCTACGCCAAGCAGGCCAAAGTCCGTTACTCGACGCCGATGCTCTTCGAGCCCGATTACAATATTCATCTCGGCACGATTTATCTCGCCGGCCTGCGCCGCGATTTTGGAAGTGTGGAATCCGCGCTCGCCGCGTACAATGCCGGGGAAGAACGAGTCACCCAGTGGAGGGCCGGGCAGACCTACCGCGAGCCCGCTGAGTTTGTCGATTCGATTCCGTTCACCGAAACGCGCGAGTACGTCGAAATCGTTACGCGCAACGCGGACATTTATCGCAAGTTGTATGGCGCGCCTTCCGGCACGCCGGCAGTGAAACCCGCCGTAAAAACGGTGAAGGCCCAACCCACTCGAGGTGCAAACGTTGAACCCCGCAAAACCGGAACGCGCTCCGGCAATTAGTCCCGCGCTCTCCACCAAAGCCGCGCGATTCACCGAATCCGTAATCCGCGAAATGACGCGCATGGCCATCCAGTACCAGGCGGTCAATCTTTCGCAAGGCTTTCCCGATTTTCCCGCGCCGGCCGAAATCAAGCGCGCTGCCCAGGAAGCCATCGCCGCCGACATCAATCAGTACGCCATCACCTGGGGCTCGAAAAACCTGCGCAACTCCATCGCCGAGAAATTCGCTGCGACCACCGGAATCGCCATCGATACCGAGCGCGAAATTACGGTCTGCTGCGGCTCCACCGAATCCATCATGGCCACCATGATGGCAGTCATCAATCCCGGCGACGAAGTTGTCGTCTTCGAGCCTTTCTACGAAAATTACGGACCCGACGCGATTATGTCCGGCGCGACGCCGCGTTTCGTAAAACTTCACGCGCCGGATTGGAAGTTCGACCCCGCCGAGCTTGCCGCCGCCTTCGGCCCCAAAACGAAGGCGATTATCCTGAACACGCCAAATAATCCGACTGGAAAAGTTTTCGAGCGCGCCGAACTCGAAACGATTCGCGACCTCTGCGTGAAATGGAATACCTTCGCCATTACCGACGAAATCTACGAGCACATGCTCTACGACGGCGCGCAGCACATCCCCATTTGCACGCTCGACGGCATGCGTGAGCGCACCATCACCATTAACGCGCTATCGAAAACGTACAGTGTCACCGGCTGGCGCGTGGGTTGGGCCGTTGCGCCACCAGAGGTGAGCGTCGCGATTCGCAAATGCCATGATTTTCTTACCGTGGGCGCGGCGGCTCCGCTGCAGGAAGCCGGCGCGATCGCGTTGAAATTTCCGCGGGAATATTACGAAAAGCTGGCCAGCGACTACGCGCAGCGCCGCGAACGCCTTCTCGGCATTCTCACGAACGCTGGTTTCAAGTGCTTCAAGCCGCGCGGCGCCTATTACATCATGACCGACATCGCCGCCTTCGGTTTTCCGGACGACGTGGCCTTCGCGAAATATCTCGTCAGCGAAATCGGCGTGGCCGCCGTCCCCGGCTCCAGCTTCTACCACCATCCCGCCGACGGCCGCACCCAGGTCCGCTTTACATTTTGCAAAACCGAAAAAACGTTCCAGGCCGCGGAAGAACGCCTCGCCAAATTAAAAGGTAAAGCATAGCGGGAATTGTCTGGCGGGATCGCTGGAGTCGGTATCGCCTATAGATTGTCGACCTACGTCATTTGTCCGCGAGCGCCTCTCGCATCCGTTTCCGTTGTCTTCCCGACAGAGCGCCGCAGTTTGGCGCGACGGGGGAGTCGTCACCTAAACACTCAAATCGAAACTCTGCAAATACGCCGGCACCGTGACCGGCCAGCGCATCCGGTTCGTGATCGCAGCCTGGAAGGATTCGAGCGCCACTGGCTCGCCATGCACCAAAAACGTCTGCCGCGGAGGCGCCGTGAATCCGGAAAGCCAGCGAAGCAGTTCACTGCGTCCGGCATGCGCCGAAAGCTGATCGATCTCCACGATCTCCGCCTTCACCTGCACTTCCTCTCCATGAATCCGTAGATATTGCGCGCCATCCCGCAGCGCCCGCCCGTTCGTTCCCTCGCCTTGATATCCGACTAGCAACACCGCGTTCTTTGGATCCGGCAAGCGCTGCACCAAATGGTGAAGAATGCGCCCGCCGGTAGCCATGCCGCTCGCGGAAATAATGATGCACGACGCCACTTTGTTAATCGCCTTCGATTCGTCCACGGTGCGCGTCATGTGAACTTCGCGCAGATTCAAAGGGTCGCCGCTCGGTGGTTGCTCGCGCTTCGTGAAATCCAAATCGTGATCCTCGTGATGGCGCGCATAAATATCCGTCACGCTGATGGCCATCGGGCTATCCACATATACGGGGAGCTGCGGAATTTTCTTCGCCTCGTCGAGTTGACGCAGGTAGTACATCAGCGTCTGCGTGCGCCCTACCGCGAACGACGGAATCACCACCGCGCCGCCGCGCTTCGCCACGCGATTAATCACCTCGGACAGCGCGTCCGGCACCGACCCGTTCGGATGATCGCGGTCGCCATAGGTCGATTCGCAAAGCAGAAAATCCGCGCGTGAGGGCGGCGTGGGGTCATTCAGAATCGGTTGGTCGTAACGGCCCACGTCGCCGGAAAACACGATCACCATCTGCTTTCCATTCTCGGTAATCGTCAATTCCAGCCAGCACGATCCCAGGATGTGTCCCGCGTCGTGAGTCCTCACCGAAAATTCCGGGCTGATCGTAAACGAATCCGAGCGCGGGATTTCCTTGAACTGATTCAGCGCGGCCTGGGCGTTCGCGGTCGCGTACAGGGGCAGGGGATTGGCATGGCTGCTATATTTCTTTTTTGCCGCGAACTTCGCGTCCTCCTCCTGCAGGTGCGCCGAATCGAGCAGCAGTAACTGGCAGAGTTCGCGCGTCGCGGCGTCGCAATAGATCGGTCCGCGATATCCCGCGCTCACCAATTTTGGCAAATAGCCGGTGTGGTCGATATGCGCGTGCGTCACCACCACCCAAGCAATCGTCGCGGCATCGAGTGGCAACTTGTTCCAATTTCGCTGCGTCAAATCCGGGCCGCCCTGGAACAGGCCGCAATCCACCAATAATTTCTTGCCGCCCGCCTCGATCAAATACTTCGAACCCGTTACGGTTCCTGCCGCACCCAAAAAGGTTATCTTGGCCATAGGGCCGCTATCTTAAACTGCCGTGCGCAAAAATCCTTGCCGATTCTGCTTCTCCCGTTTTCTGCCGCTTGACAGGCGTGTTCCCTCGAAATAGGCTTGCGCCGAGGTCTCGTCTTTCTCTAAATTGAATCTCGATTTTTTGTTCCAGTCATTCCAGCGAAAGCTGAAAACAAAAGGCGGAGCCCAGCCCGTGAATAATCGTTTCTCATTCTGGAGCGCAAAACCGGCGCTCAGTCCTTTAGCGAAACTCGCCGCGGCGATCGCGCTGTTCCTCGCGCTCGGAACGCTGGCCGCTGCGCAGGATCCTACCGCGTCTCAAGCGCCGCCCTCCAGCGTGCCGCAGGATTTTCAAGCGCAGTCCTTGAAGAAAGGCGCCTGGGAGCTCGGCGTCCTGGCAGGCGGCGGCTCGGGCCTCGGCAAATCCGACAACACCCAATTTTTCTACGCGGGCGGCCGCGCCGGTTATATCTTGACCGGCGAGCACCTTCCCGGACTGCTGCGCGGAAATTTCGAATGGGCCGTCGATATTCTTCCGCTTTACCCGGTGCTTACGCCGGACGGTGGCGGAATTTACGGGGCCAGCATCAAACCCGCGATCTGGGAATGGAATTTCACCAGCTTCAAAAAATTCGCGCCCTATGTGGCGGCCGCGGGTGGGGTGGTCTTCACCAAAAGCAACGTCCCGCCCGGCGACACCTCGAAAGTGAACTTCACCCCGCAGTTTGTGGTTGGCACGCACTATTTCTACCAAAAGCGTAAGGCTCTCTTTTTTGAAGGTTCGCTGGGCCATCTTTCCAGCGCCAGCCTCGGGCCTCACAATCCCGGTTACAACGTCACTCTGGTTTTCACGGTCGGGCTCAGTTGGATGAAAGGCGGCCATTAGAATGAAACTCGCGGGCGTCGTTCTTTTGTTGCTGTGCGGCATCGTCGCAGGAGCGTGGATTGCACAGCCTCAAAGCTCGCCCGAATGGACGTTGACCAAGGAATCCGAATCAGTTGTGCCGGACGCCAAGCTCCGCGGCCAGATCTTCAGAGCTCTCGACGCGGCGGAACACGCCGGGACCGATCCATTCATCTCCCATTTCCAGGTTCGCGCGGCCACCGTGCTCGAAATCAACGGTAAAGAAGAAGTCGTGCTCGGGGGCAACACCGAATACGGCCGCCCCGAAGCGATTCACGGCGAATCGTCGCTGCTCAATCACGTCACCGCGCTGTACGGCGCGGACGCCACGCGCCACCTCGTGCGCTTCGTGGCCTTCTACGGAAAAACTTGCGGCGGGTCGGGCAGTTGCGGCGATTGCCGCGATTATCAGATCGCGACCACCGACTACGAACATCTGCTTGTCGCCTGCGGCCAGGCCTCCGACCACACCGTGCGCGTTCGCCGCTTCATGGATCAACTCGTCTGCGAGCGGGATTTTCCCGAGGTGGACACCGCCAAGATTCCGCTGAGCGCGCTGGAGCTGGCGAACCTGGTGAAATTGGCCGAAGAAGCGCGCACGGCAGGTGTAACGCTATTTACGCCAGGTAAGAACACCGCCGCCGCAGGACTATCTTGGTCGGGTAAAACGTACCGCGCCGCGGGCGCCGATGATGCGGCATTTCATTACCGCTATCCCGTCGGTGGTTTGTTGCAGCAAGCCGCCACGGAGCGCGATTACCTGATGCGCGCAATTGTGGTCGCGGCCGATCCCGGACAATGGCCTGCCGTCAGCTATCGCGACCGCCAGTATGGATATGAAGTCAGCACCTTCAATCACGCGGAAGGGAAGCCGCCCATCGTGCTGATACTCACGGACGGCCAGGGCAAATTCAAAATGACCACCTTCGAATCCGCGTTGCCCTATGCTTTCAGCACCGCGGCGTTCATGCCCGACGTCCTTCGCGATTTCCTAAAATCCCACGTGCTGGCACAGAAGTAGCACGTCTTGGTGAAACTTCGTGAAATCTCGCCTGCTAACGCCCGCACCAAAGTAGATCCACTTTGTATTTGAGAAAAACCTTGTCCGCCGTCATGACCACCATGTTTTCCGTCTGAGCTTGCGCGATCAACAACCGATCGAAGGGATCATCATGGTGTCTGGGAAGGTCGTGGACGGCGAGCGCGTGCCGGTTCACGATGGGCAGATTCTGAATGCCTTGCGCGGCGAGCCGGCGTGGGACGTAGATCGCGGGCGACTCCGGCAAAGTAAGTTTCCCGATCGCGGCCTTTATCGCGATTTCCCAGGAACTCGCCGCCGAGAAATATAGCTCCTGCGTTCCGTCGCGCAGCAGATCGTGGGCCTTCGGATTCAAACGGCTCACCGAGCCGGCGGTCCACAACCAAACACCCGTATCGAACAGATACCTCACGAGCGCTTGCGCCGTTTCTTTGCTTTTCGCGTTTTGGATTTCGGCGTTGCTCTCGTGCCCAAGAACCGGGACAGCAAACCATCGGGAAGCGGGGCATCGAAGTCTTCGGCGATCTCGATCCGGCCTTCGTCCATCCCCATGGGGCGGACGGTTCGTGGAGGCTCAACGCGCACCAAACGCGCCACCGGAACGCCGGCGCGGGCGATCGTCACCTCTTCGCCCTCGGCCACGCGTTGCAGCAGGCGCGAGAAATGCGTCTTCGCTTTGTGGATGTTCACTTCCATGGAAGCAAATATAGACTAAGTCGATAGACTAAGTCCATCCATGAAAGCGGCCGACGCTCGCCACGGTTATGCGGCGCCTGCGGACAAAGAGCCGGACCCGAGGCTCGGTTGCATGCTAATTTGGGAGAAGAAAAGATATGGAGCCGGCGGGGTTCGAACCCGCGACCTCCTCGATGCCATCGAGGCGCGCTCCCAACTGCGCTACGGCCCCACAGGAAAAGTTCTCTTAACTTATAACATCCGTCTCGCAAGCCGTCAAACCGACTTCCCCTGGTCCTGTTGCCGGACCGCCACTAGTTCGATGAAAATAATGCACTTGCGCCACAAAACCAGCTCCCGCCCCGCTGGTACCTCCGAGCCATCCCGTCCCCGCGAATTTCTGCTATGCTGGTAACAGATCAGGGCGCGCCGGTGTCTAAGTTTTCATGGGCGCATCCTGGAGGATCACGGCGCACGGCATGTCCGACCTCGCACAATCTTTGTCCTGGGGCCGCGACGAGTCCGAGCTGATCACCGAGCTGCAGGCGGGCTCGGAGACGGCTTTCGATTGGCTCGTTACGCATTACCACTCCGGTGTCTACAACCTGGTTTTTGGCATTCTCTCGGATAGCGCCGATGCCGCCGACGTGACCCAGGAAGTTTTCCTCCGCGCCTTTCGCGGCATCCGCGATTTCCGCCGCGGCAGCTCGCTGAAAACCTGGCTCTACCGCATCTCCGTGCGCCAGGCGCTGAATCACCGCCGCTGGTGCTGGCGTCATCATCGTCAGCAGGTTTCCATCGATGCGGAGGAAGAAGGCAAGCACTCCGCGCTCGAGCTGACAGATGGCGAAGCCTCGCCCTTCGAGCGTTTCGAAACCCAGGAAATGCAGAGCAAGGTTCGCGGCGCGCTCGCGCAGGTGCCGGAAATTTTCCGCGGCGCGGTAATTTTGCGCGACCTTGAAGATCTTTCCTACGAAGAAGTCGCCGAAGTTCTGGAAGTTTCCGTGGGGACCGTGAAATCGCGCATTCTGCGCGGCCGCCGCATGCTGAAAGACATTCTCGATCCGCTCGTGCACGCGCAGCCCATATCCGTCGCACACCAGGCCCTGACGCCCATCGCACCTCCCGCAGCCGGACTCGACCTCACCGCTTCCGCCGCTGCTCTCGTTTCCGTTCGCTCGCAGAGGAGCACGTCATGAATTGCCGCCAGTCGGAACGCTATCTCCCGGGATATCTCGACGGCGGCATCTCGCCACGCCAACACGCGGTGGTTCGTGAGCATCTGGCGACTTGCCAGAGCTGCCAGGCTCAACTCGAACGCTATCGCCGCCTTGCGGTTTGTCTCGCGAACGTCCACGCCGCGGTTCCTCCTGCGGATCTTGCACTGCGCATTCGCATCCGCGCGTCCCAGCAACTCACTCCGGCGGCCCGTCTGCGGAAAGTCTGGTCCACCGCGTCTCTGACATTTGAAAATTTCCTGAAGCCGCTCGCCGTGCCGGCGACCGGCGGAATCCTCACGGCGCTCGTCGTCTTCGTCCTGGTCGCGCACAATATTCTGGTGGGCGTGCCGGTGGGTATTGTTCCCAACGATCTTCCGTTGAATCTCGTGCAACCGGCGCGCCTCGAAAGCCTCGCGCCGTTTCCGCTTCCCGGCAGTTCCGGAAATTCCGGCTCCTCCGGCTCGGCCGCATTGCTGCTCGAAGCGACCTTGAACGCGCAGGGCCAGGTCGTTTCCTACAAAATTCTGGCGGGTCCCAACGATCAGGCCGTCCAGCGCCAGATCGATCAGGTCATGATGTTCTCGCACTTCCTCCCCGAAACAAGTTTCGGCCGTCCCCAAGCCGGCGGGCGCGTGCTCCTCAGCTTCAGCGAAGTCCGCGTCCACGGCTAGCTTGCGCAGCCCGGCGACACGCGCAGAATCCTGCAGTTTCCTTGACTCCGTCCAAGCTGCCATTTACAGTCTCTCTGCATCTTTAATGTTCTAGGTGCGAATGTTCTGGGCGGGTCTGTGGGTCTTAGGCGGAGTCGATTTGCGATTTCTTTTAGGCGGGTCAGCGCCAGAAGCCTGAAATATCCTTGGGGAGTTTCGCTATTCGAAAGTTGGTCCAATCGCATCTGCTTCTCGCTTGCTTCGCCGCCACGATTTTACTCTGCAGCGTGCCGCTAACCCGCCTGCAGGGACAAGCCAGCGTGGATTCCAGCGTGATGGGCGTCAGCGTCGAAGCCAGCCAACAGGTTTTTTCCACGATGTGCGCGTTGGATGCCGCCGGGTTTAACTCGGACGAGACCACACTGGCCGAAATGCCGTCGCGCCTCGCGCTGCGCACCGAGCTTTTGACCCTGAAAGGCCCGGCCACCGATGCGCTCCGCGATTTTTATCATTCCTATGCGCTCGCCGATCCGGGCGAGACGCTCTCGCGTTACATGACCTTCGCGCTCGTCGTGGGCCCACCGCCGCGGTTCAATTTTTTGCTCGATCGCGACGTGCTGCCTCCGGACGTGCTGGCCATCGAAGGTTTTCAGGAAATCCTCGTCAATTTTTACCACGAGGCTCATCTCGATCTGCGCTGGGCCAAAGTCGAACCCGAATATGAGCGCGCCGTCGCGCGCGATGAATCCCCGGTGCGCCGCATCGTGATCGTCTCGAACGGCTACCTGCGCGAAATTTATAATCCGCGATTCGGGCACACGTTCACCGTATACGTCGAGCCGCTCGTCGGGAACCGAACCAATTTCCGCAACAATGGCGACCACTACGCGATCGTTATCGGCGCCGGCCCGCAGTTTCCCAACGCCGAAGTGCAGCACGCCTACCTTCACTTCATGCTTGATCCGCTGCCCCTGAAGTATCGCAATCTGCTGATTCAAAAAAAGGGAATACTCAATGTCGCGGCCCGTGCTCCCCGCCTGCCCGTCGATTACCGAACGGACTTTCTGGCTTACGCCGACGAGTGCCTGATCAAGGCGGTTGAACTCCGCATCCGCCACCTGAAACCCGACGAACTCGAAGCGGCGATGGCCGAAAACGACCGCGCCGGATTCGTGATGGTGCGTCCGTTCGTGACTCAGTTGCAGAAATTCGAAAAGGCGGAACCCTCGATGTCCTTGTATTTTCCCGACCTCCTCGCCGGGATCGATGTCGAAGCAGAAAGAAAGCGCCTCCAGAATTTCACGTTCGCCCCGGAAGCCGCATCGCCGGCGGAAAACGCATCCGCGAAAAATTCCACCAACGATAAAACCGCCGGCGCCGAAGACGAGTTGACCCGCCTGCTTGCCCAAGGCGACCACGAAATCGCCATGCAGAATCCCACCGCCGCGGCGTCCACGTTCGAAAAAGTGCTGGCGAAATATCCGGATCAGCCCCACGCTTTTTACGGCCTCGCCGTTGCCTCGCTCTTGAATCACGACGCGCCCCGAGCGCAGGAATTATTCGAGAAATTGGTTTCGCCGCCGCACACCGGTGCGACCGATTCCGCGGGCTCGCCGGCCACATCCGACCCTTCGATCCTGGCCTGGTCGCACGTATACTTAGGTCGCTTGCACGACTTTGCCGACGAGCGCGATGCCGCCGTCAGCGAGTATGAGGCGGCGCTGGCCGTGGACGGCGCTCCCGAAGCGGCCCGCGCTGCCGCCACACGCGGCGTGACCGCGCCATACGCGCCGCCAGCAAGCGATGAACCGAGTCCGCAAAAGCCGTAAGCCCGCTGGCGCAAATCGCCCAGGGGTATCCCAAAGGGAAGGGAACAGAAATGACGATCCAATCGATTCGCAAGAAACTAACGCTCGCCGCCTTCGTATTTGCTCTCGCGCTCTTCTCGGCGCCCCATTCGCTCGCGCAGCAGGCGCCGGCCCCTGCAGCGCAGCCGCCCGCTGACAAATCCGGGGCGCCGGCTGATGCCGCAACGCCTCCGGCCGCTCCCAAGGTCGACCCGGCGGAAGAAGCCGACTACAAGGCTTTTTTTGATTTGAAACCGGGAGACAACGACCAACACATCGCCCTCGGCGAAGCGTTCGTCCAAAAATATCCGAACAGCAAATATGCCGAAGGCGTTTACGCGCAGCTCGCCACCGCGGAGTACAACAAGCAAGATTTCAGCAAAATGTACGTCGATGCTGACAAGGCTCTCGCCGTCAATCCGGATGAAGTTACCGTGCTAGTGCTCGTTGGTTGGGTGATTCCCCACTCGAGCAATTCCAACGATGTCAATTATGACGCCCAGCTCGACAAAGCTGAAAAGTACGAAAAACACGCGCTCGAACTCTTACCGGCTCTTCCCAAGCCCGCCAGCATGACCGATGAGGCATTTGCGAAGGCGAAATCCGAGTCCACTTCACAGGCCCACAGTGGTTTAGGGCTCGTGTATTTCCGCAAGCAAAATTACGAAGGAGCGGTTGCGGAACTGACCAAAGGAACCTCGACCGCTTCCAGCCCGGATCCGACCGACTACTACGTGATGGGCGTTTCGCTGGGGCACCTCGACCGCTATGCGGAGGCCGCGGATGCCTACACGAAATGCGCCGCGATCCCCGGCGGCCTGCAGGCTCGTTGCAAGCAACAAGCCGATGACGCCAAGAAACAAGCCGCCGCGAAGCCGGCTCCAGCGAAGCCCTAACGCGGGTCAACCGATTGACCGACGCAGCACACCTGGATAAAGACGAGCGCGGCGATCTGGAGGCCGTCATCGGCCATCACTTCGCCGCGCCGGAATTGCTCGAGCGGGCCGTCACGCATCGTTCCTATCGTCAATTGTCCAATGGCGTGGACAACGAACGCCTCGAGTTTCTTGGTGACCGCGTTTTGGGTTTGATCGTCAGCGAATATCTCTGTCAATCGTTCGCGGATTGGGACGCGGGCCAGCTTTCCAAGGGGCTCGCCCGCCTGGTCAGCGCCACTTCGCTGCACGCCGCGGCGCAGCGTTTGGCGCTCGGCCTTCATTTGCGCCTGGGGCCCGGCGAGGAAAAAACCGGCGGCCGCGATAAACGGCGGCTTCTCGCCGACGTGTTTGAGGCGATCCTCGGCGCGATTTACCTCGATGCGGGGTTGCCCGCCGCCGCCGCGTTCTTGCAGCGCACTTTGCTTGGTCCGGCGTCCGCGGCCCACGCGCAGGGCGTCGAACGAACGGATCACAAATCCGCGCTTCAGGAATGGTTGCAGCGGCGTGGGCGCGCGCCGGTCGAATATCGCGTTCGCCGCGAATCCGGCCCGGACCACCAAAAGGTATTCGAAGTGGAAGTCTGGCACGCGAGCGAAAAGCTCTCCGCTTCGGAAGGCCGCAGCAAAAAAGAAGCGGAGCAGGAAGCGGCCCGCCTCGCGCTGGAGCTTCTCGAGCGAGGCAGCGCCACTACGTAAAAGGAATTCATGGAAGTTGAAGCGACGGCACCTGGATCACCGGAAATTCCTGAACGCGCCGTAACCCAGGTTCACGAGCGCGCCCACATGCTCAGTCGCCGCAGCGCGCTCGCCGAATTTGCGGAATTGCTGCTGGTCACCATGCTGCTCGCCCTTTTCGGTACCACCTTCGTCGTTCAAGCGTTCAAGATCCCCTCGCCTTCCATGGAACCCACGCTATTGATCGGCGATCACGTGTTCGTGAACAAATTCATTTTCGGCGGCCGCGGTGCATGGTACGAAAAAGTTCTCCCCTACCGTCCAGTTCGCCGCGGCGATGTTATCGTCTTCAAATTCCCGTTCGAGGATCATCCCCACTACGTAAAGCGGGTGATCGGCTTGCCGGGTGATCGCGTACGCATCATCAATGGCGACGTCTACGTTAACGGATCGCGGCTCAATGAGCCTTATGTCGTCCACGATCCAACCTACGAGGATCCTTTCGGTGAAAATTTCCCGCCGGTCAATCGCGACATCATCGAAATTGCCGCCCGCCGGGAGTGGGCGGACCAGATTCTCGACCACGTTCAAGGTGGCGAAATCGTCGTTCCCCCCGATCACTATTTCGTTCTCGGCGATAATCGCGACCGCAGCCTCGACAGCCGCTACTGGGGATTCGTCGATCGCGAGGCCATCATGGGCCGGCCGATCCTGATTTATTGGTCGGTTGAGGCGACTTCCGAGGATTATTCCGACCGCGGCATGCTCGGCATTTTGAGAGGGATCGGCCAGACGTTCATGCACCTGCCCAGCCGCACGCGCTGGCATCGCATGTTCCGCGAGGTACACTGATCGCGGGGCTCCCCAAAAAGATTCGCTGGCGATTGGCCGCCCTTTCCCTAACAATTCATGCAACTCGCATCGATTGCGGACGTAACTCGCGTTCGGAAACGGTCGAGGCAATATCCATCGTGCCCAATATACTTTCGGAACCCGCCGTGCAAGATTCGCCGCCCGAAACGGCTGCGCCAAGGAGCCGCTCATGGACGTGGCTGCCTAAGCTCATCGCCCTTCTGCTGGTCCTTTTCTGGCTGGCCAACGCCGGAATTTCCTTGCTGATCACTCACACGCGCCTTCAGCAACGAATCACCGGAAGGCTGCAGAGTGTTTTCGGCCGGCCCGTGGAGGTCGGCCGCTATAATTTCAGCCTGTGGGGCGGACCCACGCTGGAAGCGCAAGGGGTGACCTTTGCGGAAGATCCTCGTTTCGGCCACGAATATTTTCTGCGCGCTGAATCGCTCACCATGCGCTTGCGGTGGCCAAGCCTGCTGCGCGGCCACATGGAACTCGGCACCGTCTCGCTCACCCGGCCCAGCTTGAACCTCGTACGCGACGCGGCGGGGGATTGGAATCTTGCGGAATGGTTGCCGCGTCCCACGACGCCCGGAAATTCCGTGCCGAATGCTCAGGGACCAAATTCTCCAGCAGCGTACTCCTCGGCGCCACGACGGAATGTTCGTTTCACGCGCCTTGAAGTCGATTCCGGGCGCATTAATTTCAAACGCGAAGACGAAAAAATTCCCTTCGCCTTCATCAACGTAGCCGGATATCTCGAGCCGGACGGCCCCGGAAGATGGCGCGTCAATCTCGAAGCCACCCCCACGCGCGCGGCTCTGGTGCTGCAGACTCCCGGCATGATCTACCTTTCCGGTAGCCTGGGCGGAACATCTTCGCGGCTGCGGCCCGCCTCGCTGGATCTTGCCTGGGGTGGGGCGTCCATTTCCGACGTTCTCCGGCTCTTCCGCGGTTACGATTTTGGCGTTCGCGGAAATCTTGCGGCCGTCGTCCACGCTGAAACCGAGGGCGACGCCTGGAACGTTCAGGCGCGCTCTCAACTGCGTGAGTTCCACCGCTGGGATCTGCCGCTTCGCTCCGACAACCCCGGCCTGGACGTGAACGCGCGAATGATTCTAAATCCGCTGGCGTCGGGTTTGGATATTACCGAGGCCACCATCGAGGCTCCTGCATCTTTCGCGCGCGCCACGGCCCATTTTGATTGGTCGGGTGGGGACCAAAATTCACCGGCAATGGGCGGTTCCTCAGCGCCGAATCGAATCGAAATTACCCAGTCGCAAATTGACTTGCGGGACGCGCTGGCCTGGCTCCGTGGCTTTCATCCGGACGTCGCGCCAGACATCTCCCTGACGGGCGGCGCAGTTCTCGCCGCCAGCCTGCGTGGCTGGCCATTGCGATTGGAAAATGCATCAGTGGTCATCAAGAATGCGGCACTGGTCAGCCCGCGTTTGCGTGTTCCGGCCCACCTGAGCAAATTCCAGTTGCGCTACGATCGCGCCGGCGTCACGCTCTCTCCCTCAACGATTTTTTTTGGCGTCACCGATGGGCCCGACGGCGCGCTTCATCTGGAATCCTCGGCGGGTTCTGGACGCCGCGAACAAACGGGCCTTCACTTGACCGGCAGTCTCCCGCAGGTTCGCGATGTGATCGCCACCGCCAGCGCTCTCGGTTGGAACATTTCGCGCGGCTGGGATCTCGCCGGCCCGGTTCGATGCGATTTGCGCTGGCCCGGCGAGGCGCTCCCCTGGAAATCACAGCCCTCGGGCTATCTCGAGTGGGGAGCGGATGAGGGCAATGCTTCGCTCTTGACGCCTTTTCTGAATCAACCCATCCAGCAGATCCGCGCGCGCGCCGATCTCGGGCCGGATTCGCGGCACATCGCGATTGCATCCGCCGATGCCTTCGGCGCGCACTGGACCGGAACCTTCGACAATAGCAATGATGGCGGAGGCTGGCGGTTCACCGGCTCGGCCGATCAGCTCACCGCCCCGGATCTTGATCGCTGGCTAAACCCTCGATGGCGCGAAAGCTTCATTTATCGTGTGCTGCCATTTCTGAACCCCAACTCGCCCGCCAATTCCGTGCCAGAGAATTTCCGCGCCACGGGCCGCCTCTCGATCGATGAGTTCACCGTCGGTCCCGTCGTGCTTCACCACCTCTACACCGACGTCGCCGTGGGTGGGCGCCATCTCGAAATTTCCAATGCGAAGGCGCAACTCTACGGCGGCACGCTCGATGGTTCGCTCGACGCCCAACTCACCGCCGCGCCGGCGTACCGGATTGCCGCGGAATACTCGCGGGTGGATCTTGCCACGCTCACGGCTGGCTCGCCCTCGCTGGCCACTCTGTTCGGCGGCGCCGCCTCCGGCGACATCGCCCTGAATTTCAGTGGCGCCACCGCCAGCGATTTGGTCTCTTCGCTCGGCTGCAGTGGGCGGGCGCGCCTCACGGATCCGGAAATCCACAACCTGAATCTACTGGAGACGCTGCGCGACGCTTCGCTACGAAAGGGGACCAGCACCTTTCGCGACGGCGCGGCATCCTTCACTTGCGGCGACGGGAAAGTAAATTTTCAGGATTTGTCGCTCGATGGCGGTTCGCAGCAAATTCGAGGTGCGGGCTACGTGAATTTCGATCGCACTCTCGCTCTGCGGCTGAATTTAACTTCAGGTTCGTCGCCCGACCGCGGTGCCAAATCGAACCTCGAGGTCACCGCGAAATCTGTCGAACTCACTGGAGCTTTGGCAACGCCCGATGTGCGGCGCATCGCCCCAATCGCTCCCAAACCTTGATTCCAGCCAACCAGGCGCGAGTTCGCGGCAACTTATGAAGGTGTTCAACCTAAAATCCTTGCGCGCCCGGGAGCACCCCCTATTCCCTGGCGGAATCTTCCTCGCAATCCTTCTGGCCGTCGCGATTCCGCTGGCGGGCGGTGCGGCGCAGCGTCTTCACCTGAATCCAAAATTCACTGCCGGACAGGTTCTGCGTTATCAGATCAACACGCGCACCACCACGACGAGCAATACCACCACTCCCGTCGTTGACGGAGAAGGCGCGTCGCAACTCAAGCAAACTCTTCTGATGCGGATTCGCCTCGAGGTTCTGGCGGTTCAACCCGGCGCAAACGGCGCCCCCGGAACCGTCCGCCTGCGCGCCACCTACGAAAAGGCCAGCGCCACTTCCGAAACCGACTCCTATGATCCGGGCGCGGCCACGCTCGTCGATCAATTCAACCGCCTGGAAGGCCGCGCCATCGAATTCACCATCGAACCCGACGGCAAACTCTCGCACGTTGCTGGTCTCGATGATCTGCTGGCGAATCCCGTTGCAGCCAGCACCCTGCGTTCATCCATGTCGGGCCTTTCCGCCAGCGCGCAGTTTCCTCGCGAAGGCATCATCATCGGCCAGAAATGGACCAACGAGCGGCCGCTCGATAACACTCCGCTCGCTGGATTGGCCTGGCGAACCGAATCCACCTACGTTCGCGACGAATCGGTCCCGCCGTCCGCCGCAGCCGATGGCCCAGCCAGCGCCGCCACGGACAACCTCGCTCCCGCGAAAAATAATGCCGCCTCGGACGGCACTCTCTGCGCGATCATCGTGACGAAATTCGAAATTTTCCGCCACGGTTCCCCGCACGGCGACGCCACTCCTCCCGATTACATCCACAACGGCCTCCGCACGTACGGCGTATGGACCGGCTCCGGTGAAAGCCTCGATAGCATCTCCGTTGCGACTGGCTTCGTCGTCCGCTCCACGCAAACCACCAAACAGAGCATGGATTTCGAAATCGTAAGCCCCACCACCGGCTCAAAAATCCACTACGTGGGCCAAGTTGAAACCCAATCCGAAATTACCCTTCTTCCGTAATCCTTACTTCCGATTTTCGTCGTCATCCCGAGCGCAGCGAAGGATCGCTCTCCGATTGGCTACGCTGCCCGGCCTTCAACATCCGCTTCCCATTTCATGTATAATAGGAATTTTCAACGCACCCCATTTTCCGCGCTGAGGCCCGATCATGAACTTCAAATTAGCCAGCGATTACGAGCCCCGCGGCGACCAGCCGCAGGCAATCGCGCAACTTCTCCACGGCCTCAATGGCGGCGACCGCGACCAGGTCCTCCTCGGCGTCACCGGCTCGGGCAAGACTTTCACGATGGCCAAGGTCATCGAAGAATTGAATCGCCCCACCATCGTTCTCGCCCACAATAAAACCCTGGCCGCCCAGCTGTTTCACGAATTCAAATCCTTTTTCCCCGATAACGCCGTCGAATATTTCGTCAGCTATTACGATTACTACCAGCCCGAAGCCTACATTCCGGCCAGCGATACCTACATCGAAAAAGAATCCACCATCAACGACGAGCTCGACAAGCTACGCATGTCCGCCACGCGCTCGCTCTTCGAACGCCGCGACGTCATCGTGGTCGCCTCCGTCTCCTGCATTTACGGCATCGGCTCGCCCGAAGCGTACTACGGCATGATGCTCATGCTCGAAAAAGGCCAGTCCATCGCGCGCGAATCGATCCTCCGCAAGCTGGTCGAAATTCAATACGAGCGTGCCGAGGAACTTCGCCGCGGCACCTTCCGCGTGCGCGGCGATATCATTGAAATTTATCCGCCCTACGACGATCTTGCCGTCCGCATCGAACTGTGGGGCACGCAAATCGAAGCCATCAGAAAGATCGACCCTGTCACCGGAGTAATCGTGGTCACCCGTGAAGGTGAAATCACCCGCCAGCCCATTTACCCGAAGACTCACTACGTGCTTCCGGCCGAACGCAAAGAGCGCGCCATCCAAACCATCTACGAAGAACTCGAGTGGTGGAAACCCGAACTCCAGCGCCAGGGAAAAATTGTCGAAGCCCAGCGCATCACCCAGCGCGTGAACTACGACATCGAAATGATGCGCACCATCGGCTATTGCCACGGCATCGAAAATTATTCGCGCCATCTTTCCGGCCGCTTGCCCGGCGAAGCCCCGCCCACGCTGCTCGATTATGTCCCGTCCGATTATTTGCTGGTCATCGACGAATCGCATCAAACCGTGCCGCAGCTTCACGCCATGTATCATGGCGACCGCTCGCGCAAGCAGACGCTGGTCAATTACGGGTTCCGTATGCCCTCGGCACTCGATAATCGCCCGCTCACCTTCGAGGAATTCGATCACCGCATCAATCAGGTCGTTTATGTTTCGGCCACGCCCGGGCCTTACGAACTCACTAAGACTGGCGGCGTTTTCGTCGAGCAAGTGATTCGTCCCACGGGCCTCGTTGATCCCATCGTGGAGGTGCGCCCCGTAAAAGGCCAGGTCGATGACCTTCTCGAACAAATACGCATTCGCGCCGAGCGCCACGAGCGCATTCTTGTTACCACGCTCACTAAACGCATGTCCGAGGATCTCGCTGAATATTTTTCCGAAGTCGGAGTCCGCTGCCGCTACCTGCATTCCGAAATCGATACGCTCGAACGCATTCGCATCCTGCGCGATCTGCGCCGCGGCGAATACGACGTCCTGATCGGCATCAACCTGCTGCGCGAAGGCCTCGACCTGCCCGAAGTTTCGCTCGTCGCGATTCTCGATGCCGATAAAGAAGGCTATCTGCGCAGCTCAACTTCTCTGATTCAGACCATGGGCCGTGCCGCGCGCCACCTGGAAGGCCGCGCCATTCTCTACGCCGACCGCATGACCGATTCCATGCGCCAGGCCATTGGCGAAACGGATCGCCGCCGCGCCAAGCAGGAAGCCTACAATCGCGACAACAACATCACGCCCATGTCCATCATCAAGTCCGTGGATATGCAGCTCGTGCGCATCATCGAAGCGGATTACATGACGGTTCCAGTCGACGACCCCGCCATCGGCGACATCCAGAACGAAGCACAGCTCATCAGCGCCATCGCCCAAATGGAAACGCAAATGCGCGCGGCCGCGAAGAATTTCGAATTCGAAAAGGCCGCCTCGTTGCGCGACAAAATCCGCGCCCTCAAGCAGCGCGACCTCGGCGAAATCTTCGCTCCGGCCGAAATTTCGGCGAGCGCGGCCGCGGAAAATCCAGATTCGCCTGTTCCCACAACGGCCTCAAGCGTGCCCGGGAAAAGCGGCGACTCGACCGGGGATGCGGCCCTGCCCAAAGCTCGTGGTCCAAGAGTAAAAGTGTCAAGGAAATCGGGGTAATCGCCGATAGGCATACTGAAGTGGTGCCGTCGACTAATGAAAGTGTGAGAAAGTCCTGTGCAAGGAAATTCTCTTTTATGCTCTGGCTTCGCAGTTCTCTTTTCGAGTTTGTTTTCTTATGCTCCCTCGCGCTCCCAGCCGTGGCGCGCGCGCAGACCCCGCCTTATCCTCCCGGAAACGAATTCGGTGTCTGGGCCGGCGTCTCCCTCAATACCGTGCATGTTTTCGGAATCACTTCGGACGAGCAAATCTACACGCTCGGCTTGCGCTATGCCCGCACAATTTTCGACAAGCGCTCGACATCTCTCCAATATACGCTGGACATCGTGCCGGCTAACATCGTCCGCCAGTTCACCTTCGTTTCGTGCGGCACGCCCAGCCGCCTGGGCTACATTTGCCCGACGGGACGAGAGGTTGTTTACGGGGGCGGCGTCAGTCCCATCGGGCTGAAAATGAATTTTCGCCGCCAGCGCAAGCTCCAGCCTTACATCGGCGCGAACGGAGGATTCGTCACTTCGGTGCGTCCGGTTCCGGTCGATACCCCCGGTGGCACACAATACAATTACACCTTCGACGCCGGAGGCGGCCTCGAGCTATTCAGCCAGAGCCGCCGGTCATCCTGGAAGTTCGGCTACCGTTTCCAACACATCTCCAACGCCTATCGCCACAATTTCAATCCGGGCCTCGACAACAATCAATTCTTCATCGGCTATTCCTTCTTCAAATAATCGGCCAGCCCGCGCCTCTTCACAAAAAGCCTGTCATCCCGAAGCGCAGCGGGAACTGCTTCGAATGCAGTGAAGTCCCCAGCTTTGACGCGTATCGAGTCCAGCGCACCACCCGCCCTTGGCCGTCATCCAGAGAAGCGCAGCGACGAAGGATCTCTCTTCGATGCTCCCAAATCCCGCCCTCAGACCACTCCGCGCTTCAACTCCTCCATCGCATAAAACGTCCCGCGCCAAACAATCCCCCCATTCCATAAAGTAATAATCATAGATCGCAACAACATCCAACAAAAGATCAACGCGCCCACCGGCTGCGTCAAGGCATAAAAAACCGAAACCCGAAATTCACGTGCGGCCCCAGCCTGAGCCACTACCGGGACCGCAATCGCCACCGCCGCGAAAACCAATCCCCATCCGCGAACGAACGCCAATGCCACCCAGGGAAAAATCCACATCAACATCATCGAAAAAATCTGCGCGGCAGCCATCCACACCCGGTACCCAGTAGCCGCAAAAAAATTCTTCTCCGTTCCGCGAATAATATTCCCCACGCCGGAATGCCAATGCACGCTCACCGCCGGCCCAGCCTTCGCCACGCCCGATCGACCTCCGCTTTCTTTCACCAGCTTGCCGACCTTTACGTCGTCGATCACTTCCATGGCTAGCCGCCGGTGCGTTCCCATTTTTTCGTACATGCTGCGCCGGATCAGTTGAAATGCGCCCACTCCAATGTACGTGGGCGAGTGCGGCTTGTTGACGTTCCATGGCCGCGTCGCCATCACAAAGGCAAACGCGAAGAACGTCATCACCACTTTCTCGCCGAAAGTATACATCTTGGCGTCGGCCAGCAGCGGCATGTGGTCCCATTTGTTTCTCCGGGCCAGCGCAACTGCTCGGCGCAGCACGTCAGGAGCGAACTGAACATCGGCGTCCGTCAGCACCAACCATTCGCCGCTCGATTTTTCGTAGGCTTGCTGCAGCGCGTAGGGTTTGCCCAGCCAGCCCGCGGGCAGGGAAGTGACCCGGATCACTTTCAATCGCGAATCTGCGCGCGCCGCCGAATCGAGGATCGCCGCGGTCGCGTCCTCGGATCGGTCATCCACCGCCACAACTTCGTATCGGGGATAATCCAGCGCCAAAAACGTCGCCAGCGCGCCCGGCAGCTTCTCCTCTTCGTCGCGCGCGGCAAATAGAATCGAGACGGAAGGACATTCCGCATCGGTCAACGGAACGGAACCTTGCAAGGAGGGGATTTTCCGCACGCCAAGACCTGCATCGATCGCCAATGCCAGCCACAGCAAGGCCACTAAGCCAAGCGCCACCACCGGCAGGTCATGCCCCCACGAGGCTGGAATCAATTTTCTCCACCAGGGAATCGGAACACGTTATGCTAACACTTCGAATGTCCCGCTCGGTTTCCATCGTCGGCGCAGGGCGTCTCGGCCGCGCGCTCGCCAGGCGTCTTCACCGTCTCGGTTGGCGTATTGACGCAGTCGTAACGCGCTCCCACGCCACTTCTCGCGACGCGGTGCGTTTTATAGGCGCAGGCAAGCCGCACGCGTCGTTGGCTCGCGAAATTCTCGATGCGGATGTTATCCTGTTGACTGTTCCGGATGGCGCTTTGGCTGGCCTCGCTCGATCGCTCGCGCGAATCGAGCCTCAAAAGTGGACCGGTAGAGTCGTCCTGCACACCAGTGGCGCGCTCGATCGCACCGTTTTATACCCGCTGGCTAAGCGCGGAGCTGCCACCGGCTCGCTTCACCCGATGCAGACGTTTTCGGGCCACAGCGATCCAAAACTGGTTGGCGTTGTTTTCGGCGTGGAAGGCGATTCAAAAGCGATTCGGGCCGCAACCTCGATTGCGGCGTCGCTCGGTGGCATTCCCGTAGTCGTCGATGGTAAGAAAAAAATTTCGTATCACGCCTCAGCCGTCCTGGTTGCCGGACTCGGTTTAGCGCTGGCCGAAGGCGCGACCCAGGTTTTGATGAGTATCGGCTTCACGCGCCGCCGCGCGAACCAGGCGTTGCTTCCGTTGATGCGCGAGATGCTGCGGAATTTTGAGGAGCAAGGTCCGCATGCCGCGTGGACCGGGCCGATTTCACGCGCGGACTATGGAACAGTGGCGATGCACGCTAAAGCGTTGCGAACTCAATCGCCGGAGCTGCAGGAGACATATCACGCGTTGGCGCGCCTGTCGGCACGCGTGTTGTCGAAAAAATACGACCTAACGCTGAAGGCTTTGAATCAAGCGCTCGTAAAATCACGAAGGAGCATGAATTGAAGAATCTGCACATCCCAGTTGAGCACACTACCCTCGCGAACGGCTTGCGCGTGGTCGTCTCACCCGACCGCTCGGCGCCGGTGGTTACGGTCGGCGTCTATTATCAAATCGGTTTTCGCCTCGAGCCGTTCGGGCGCAGCGGTTTCGCGCATCTTTTCGAACACATGATGTTTCAAGGCTCAGCCAACGCCGGGAAAATGGAGCACATCCGCCTGATCAATTCTTCGGGCGGGATGCTCAACGGCACCACGAATTACGACATCACGAATTATTTCGAATCCGTTCCCTCGAATGCGCTTGAACGCGTCTTGTGGCTCGAAGCCGATCGCATGCGCGCGCTGAAAGTGGACGACGAAAACTTGCGCAATCAGCGCGACGTAGTGAAGGAAGAAGTTCGCGTCAACGTGATGAATCAACCTTACGGCGGTTTTCCGTGGCTCGATTTGCCGCCCGTCGCATTTCGCAATTGGCCCAACGCTCATAATTTCTACGGCGACTTTGCCGACCTCGACGCGGCCACCCTCGCGGACGTGCAAAAGTTTTTTCATACCTACTACGCCCCGAATAATGCGGTTCTCTTGATGGTCGGCGATCTCGATCCCGTCGAAAGTTTTGCATTTGCCAAGCGCTACTTCGAGGATATTCCCGCGCATCCGCTGCCGCCCGTCGCCGATATCTCCGAACCGGCTCAGACCGAAGAGCGGCGTGGCGAAGTTCCGGAACAATTCGGTCCGCTGCCGGCCATCGCGATTGGCTACACCGTTCCGCCGCGCGACAATCCGGATTGGTACGCCGCCACGATTCTCGACCGCGCGCTGCATGGCGGGCGCGTCGGCCGAATTTATCGCACCTTGGTGCTGGAAAAAGAAATCGCCGTCGAAACCGACGGCGGCGCGGACATGATCGAAACAAACGGTCCGACGCAGATGGTCACGCGAATCTTTCACACGCCGGAGGCAAATTCCGAGGACGTGATCGCCGCCTTCGATGAGGTGATCGCCGAGATTCAGCAGAACGGGATTACGGAAGAAGAACTCGCGCCGGTGAAAGTAAAGCTCCGCGCTGATTTTTATTCCAACCTCGAAGGCGGAATGGGCGCACACATGCCCCGTTTCGGCCTGATGCATTACCTGGCGTGTTTCACTCTGTTTGATGGCGATCCGAATCGCATCAACTCGGTGTTAGATGGTTTTCAAGCCGTCACTCCCGCGCAAGTTCAGGCGGCCGCAAAAAAGTATCTCGTTCCGCGCAACCGGGCGATTCTGGTTCGGAGACCCGTAGCCAAGGTGGCAGCCTGATGAGCGCCAGCAACGTAACGGCAGCAGCGAATCCTAAAGCGAGCACGCCCGCGAATCCCGCAACAGCGGCACGAAGTTCCGCCGTGCCGCCCCTTGGCGCCGAACGGCCTGTAGCGTGGCCGAAGCGGAGCGTGCGGACGCTTCCCAATGGAATGCAGGTCGTTCTCGCCGAAGTTCACACCTTTCCGAAAATCACGGCGCAATTATTTTTCCGCAGCGGCAACGCACTGGTGGCTCGCACGACGCCGGGCCTCGCGGACATGACGGCGACCGTCGTGCGCACTGGAACGGCTTCACGCCCCAGCCGCCGCATTGAAGAGGATCTTCGGCGCATGGGCGGCGATCTGGGCACGAACGCGGGCGCCGATTCGAGCGCTATTTCGATTGCGGGCCTTTCCGAATTTTCGACAGGACTGCTGGAGCTTGTCGCGGATCTTGCGCGCAATGCTTCGTTCCCGGCCGAGGAATTCGAGCGCGAGCGCCGCCAGAAAATCGAAGGCCTGCGCATCGAGCGCACTACGCCGGGGTTCCTGGCGAGCGAGCGGTTCCGTAGCGTTCTTTTCGGCGAGCATCCTTACGCCGTCATTTCGCCCACCGAGGACCAGGTCGCTGCGTACCAGCGCGAGCAACTCGAAAAGTTCTATCGCCAGAATTATTCTCCCTCAAATGCGCTGCTCATCGTCGTCGGCGATTTCTCCAGCGAAGCGATGTTTGCGCAGATCGACAAGATTTTCGGCGAATGGAAATCTCCCGCACCCGAGCATCCGAAATCTCCCGCGCCTCCGCGGAATGTCGGTCGCAAGGTGCATCTCGTCCATCTGCCCGGCAGCGTGCAAACACAACTGCTTGTCGGCAATCTCGGCATCACGCGTCGCGATCCCGACTGGATGCGCCTGGTGATCGCCAATTCCATTTACGGCGGCGCTTTTCATTCGCGCCTGGTTATGAATATTCGCGAGCAGAAGGGTTACACCTATAGCCCGCGCAGCGCCATACAATCCATGCGGCAACAAGGATATTTCAGCGTTCACGCCGCGGTCCGCAACGATGTTGCCGCCGCGTCGCTCACCGAAATATTCTACGAAATGGATCGGATGCGTTCCTTGCCCGTCTCGAACGAAGAATTGGAAAGCGCCCGCAGCTACCTCACCGGCGTGTTTTCCTTGGGAGTCGCGACGCAGGACGGCGTGCTCGGCCAACTCTCCACGATTTATCTCGATCGCCTGCCCGAAGATCATCTCGAAACATATCGCCAGCGGATTCACGCGCTGACCGCCGAAGATATCGTGCACGCCGCGCGAAAATATTTCGATTCCGCCAACGCGCAAATCGTAGTTGTAGGCGATCGCGCGCAAATCGGCGAGCAGGCCGCGCTCTTTGGCGAGGTCACCGAATACGACGCTCACGGGAACAAGAAATAATCTTCATCGGGAGTGGCTCTGTTTGAATTCGAGGTGCAGCGTCGCACGGCGTGCAGTTGTTCTTGCCGCGGCGTCTCTGGTTTTTCTGTTCGCAGGCTATGTAGGCGCACAGAAAAAACATCCTCCAGCAAATCCCGTGGATCTGAATTCGGCGTCCCCCGCGGAATTGCAACAGGTTCCCGGCACAGGTCCGGCCACGGCGAAAGCGATCATCAATTTTCGCGAAAAGAGTGGTCCCTTCCAGCGCGTCGAAGATATACTCGCCGTTCATGGAATTTCGAAACAAGCGCTGGAACGGATGCGGCCTTACCTCATCGTCAATCCTCCGCCGGGGCGTAGCGCCAAGCCAAACTGAGGAAGCCGAACCAAGGAGCATTTGATGTTCTTGAAAATATTCGCCGCTCCCATTGCCATCCTGTTGGGGGCGTGCAGCGTTCCGGCCGCACGGGCGGCCACGACGTCCACGCTCGCCGAGGCCGCCGGGCCATCGGGCTATCATCAGATCAAAAAGATCCAGATTGGTGGTGAAGGCGGATGGGATTACATCGCGTTCGATTCGCCGACGCGCCGTCTGTTCGTCTCGCGCGGCACCAAGGTCATGGTCGTAAATGTGGATTCGGGGAAGGTCGTCGGCGAGATTGCCGATACGGCGGGGGTGCATGGCATCGCGCTGGCTCCGGAGCTGGGGCGCGGGTTCACCTCGAACGGCCGAGCAGGCACGATCACGATCTTCGACCTCAAGACTCTCGCCGTAATCGGCTCGGCGAAGGCGGGGACGAATCCCGATGCGATTGTGTACGACCCGTACACCAAGCGGGTGTTCGCGATGAACGGGCGCAGCAGCAACGCGACGGTGATTGACGGAGCGAGCGGCGCGGTGGCGGGGACGATCGCGGTCACCGGAAAACCGGAGTTTGCGGTGGCCGATGGAGCGGGCCATCTCTACGTCAACATCGAAGACAAGGGCGAGATATTGCAGCTTGACGCGCAGAAGATGACGGTGACCGCGAAGTGGCCGCTCGCGCCGTGCGAGGAGCCGACGGGGCTCGCGATGGACATCGCGCATCGCCGCCTGTTCGCGGGATGCGGGAACAAGATGATGGCGGTGATGGATGCGGATTCGGGCAAAGTGATCGCGACACCACAGATTGGCGAAGGAGTCGACGCAACTTCGTTCGACCCGGGAACGGGATTCGCGTTCGCGTCGAATGGCGAAAGCGGAACGCTCACCGTGGTGCACGAAGATTCGCCGGAGAAGTTTTCGGTCGTGGAAAATGTTCCGACGCAGGAGTACGCGCGGACGATGACGCTCGATCCGGCGACGCATGAAGTTTATCTGGTGACCGCGAATTTCGAAAAAGCGGCGACGCCGGCGCCGACGGAAGCGAATCCGCATCCGCGCCCGCCGATGGCGCTCGATTCCTTTGTGGTGCTGGTTTACGGGCGATAAGAAATAAAACGCATTACCTCGGCGTTTCCGAGCCCCGATGGCTCGCGCGGGTCGCGCCGAGATTCAGCGGAACCTGGTCTACAATTTCCAAACCATAGCCGTCGAGGGCCACGACTTTGCGCGGGTGATTGGTCAGCACGCGAATGCGGCGCAGGCCCAGGTCGATCAGAATCTGCGCGCCGATGCCGCTTTCGCGCTGGACCTGGCGTTGCGCGCCCAAATCCTGCCCGGTTTCGTCGCGATCGTGGAAGCGAATGCGGGGCAGCTCGGCGCTCTCTGCGGCGTCGCGCACGCCATCTCGCAACGACGCGCGCGGATCGATTTGAAATCCCCGGCCGGTGTGATGCAGATAAACGAAAACGCCGCGCCCGGCTTCGGCGATGGCCGCGAGCGAGCGGTCAATCGTCGCGGAACAATCGCAAGCGGTAGAACCAAACGCATCGCCGGTGAGGCAATGGGAATGGACGCGCACCAGAGGCGCGCCGTTTTTGTCTCCGCCCGCCAGAGCAGCGCTTCCGCCAAGGTCGCCGCGCACCAGCGCTACGTGCAATTCATTGTCGGCGTCGCTGGCATAGGCGATCATGCGGAAATTTCCATGGCGCGTGGGCAGAATCGATTCGGCGATGCGGCGGACGTGGCGCTCGTTCTGCATGCGGTAGCGGATCAGGTCCGCGACCGTGAGAAGTTTGAGGCCGTGCAGCTTGCAAAATTCGATGAGCTGCGGAATGCGGGCCATGGAGCCGTCGTCGTTCATGACTTCGCAGATCACGCCGGAATGGTCGAGGCCGGCGAGACGCGCGAGATCGACGGACGCTTCGGTTTGTCCGGCGCGGACCAGCACGCCGCCGTTGCGCGCGCGCAGAGTGTAGACGTGGCCGGGGCGGGCGAGATCTTCCGGACGCGTATCGGGATTGGTGGCCGCGAGAATTGTGGTGGCGCGGTCGGCGGCGCTGGTCCCGGTGGTGGTGCCGCGGCGGGCATCGATGGGTTCGCAGAACGGCGTGCCGAACATCGAGGTGTTGCGCGGAGTGATGGGCGCGAGAGCCAGGGCGTCGCAGCGCTGCTCGGTCATGGCGAGGCAGATGAGGCCGCGGCCGAATTTAGCCATGAAGTTGATGGCTTCGGGGGTGACTTTTTCGGCGGCCATGGTCAGGTCGCCTTCGTTTTCGCGGTCTTCGTCGTCGACCAGGACGATCATGCGCCCGGCGCGGATTTCTTCGAGGGCTTCCTCGACGGACGCAAACGGCGGTTTTCGCTCAGTCATTCCTTTTCACCTGTATAGGCAGAATATAACATCGAACCGGCGAGGATTGGATGGGCGAGGCGGCGCTGCGGATGCGGAAGTGCCGAGCGCTACGTTAAGCGCCACTCTAACCGCAACACGGGATTTATTGTTGCGGTTAGAAAATGTCTTGTGCTTTGTTTGCAATGGGTTATGGCGATTTTTGAATTGGCTTGTGTTGCGGTTAGAACGGCGAAAGCGGAAGCTGGGACAGATCGAGAATGCGACGGCGGAATCGGAGGCAAAAGCAAAGTCAAAGGCTCGCGGAAAGTTCGCCGCGAAGTGTAGAGGCTTGTCGCCGTCTTTACGGCGGGGTTGAAACCCCGCCCTGCCATGCCGCGCTCTGGCGCCAGACTCCATCCTGGTTGTCGATTACAAATCACGTCGAGCCTTTTTTTTGTGGGAGTTAAGTGGTGTTTCTAATCGCGCCAGAAATTGTCGATTAGAAACTGGGGAGGCGGGCGAGTGGGACGCGAAGATCTCGCGTCGAGTCAGGATGGCACCCCGCCAAGGATGACGATCCGAAGCACGGCTGGACTTTGCTTTCTGCACGTTCGATACGATTTCAAATCGCAAACCGGGACAACCAGAAATGCGCGGGCCGATTGCATTTGCGCGCGCAGCCCGGGAGATGGCGGCTTTCTGGGTGCGAGTGAGGTTGCGCATGGTTCATCCTGGGGAGGCGTCGAGAGTGCCCCGACTGACGCTAACACAGGATGAAAGAGGGCGCAAATGCGCCGGCTAGCAGAAATGGTAAGTATAAGAAAAGTAATGAGGTAGGGATTGGGTTTTTCGCGTACACCCGGTGGGCTGGTGGAAATTGGGTGGGGTCCGGTTGATGAGGGTGACGCGTGTCGCACCTACGGCGCTCCGGAGCAATGCGGAATCGGGAGCGGAAGGCGAAGAGAGGTCCTTCGTCGCTTCGCTCCTCTGGATGACGACCGAGGGCGGGGTGGTGCGTGGAGAGGGAATCGAGGCGGAGCCGGGACGGGCTAAGTGGACTGGCGGAACTTGTTTGTGGTCCGGTTGATGAGGGTGACGGGTGTCGCACCTACGGCGCTCGCGATTCTGATTCTTGGTTTCGCCGGCCCTTACGGACCGGGCTAAATTGTGCCGCGCCTGCGGCGCTCCGGAGCAATGCGGAATCGGGGCCGGGATCGGAGAGAGGTCCTTCGTCCCGCCTTCGCTGCCGCGCAGCTTCGGCGGGCTAGCGCTTCGCTCCTCTGGATGCCGGCCAAGGGCGAGAGACAAAAGGCCAAAGGCGGGTGAGCGGCAAAGCCGTTTGAAGCGGGTCCCTCGTCGCGCGGCGCGCTCACTCGGGATGACAACTAAAGCCGAAGCGCGAAGGCAATTCGCCCACCTGAGGTGGCCGCTACAAATTCAAGGGTGGAGCTGCGCAAAGACGGAAAGCGTGGAGTGCTGGCGAGATTTGATGCGGGCGAGTCTGAGACCGACCCTTACGAACTGCGTCGGGAACTTCTGCCGTGCGAGCTTGGGCGATTTTACTTCTAGACAAGTAACCATTTCTTGCTATATCTACGGGCGGGAAGCGAGGTGAAACATGTCCGAGGCGTGGGTCACTTTTGGTTTTCGCGTGCTGGCGATGCTCGCCGTATTGGGATTTTTGGTTTACTTTTCGAAAATCTACAGGCGGGTTCGCTATTTGAAGGATGTGCCGGCGGATGAGGAAAGCCGGAAGATGTACTTCGAGACGTTCAAGGCCGTGGTTACCGCGGCAGGCCTGGGAATTCCGGTGATCGGAACGACGCTGAGCAAGGGGCCCGGACCGCATTTGTGGATGTTGCAATGGGCGGCGCTGTACCTGCTTGGCGCGGTCGCTTTTGCGGTGATTACGCTGCTGGAAATGAGCCGGCGGTACGAAAGACAGCGGACCCTGCTGCCCGACGCTGAACCGGAGGACTTGACCAAGGCTACGAACGCGATCTTAGCGAAGCTGACCCCGGCTGGAGAATCGAAAACGGTGGATTATCCTGGAGCGCTGAAGCTCGTGCTGGATTACTGCCGCGCAAAGACGCCGCCGCCCGGGTTGACATCGGGACTCGAAAAGGGTGAGGTCCTGGCGCTCTGTGTGTGGGCCTATTTTTCGTCGGTGGGATTTATCATGGGATTGCTGTATGTGGTGCGATTCGTGGTGTGCTTTCAGATCCCTGCGGGCTAACCCGCCTTCGCGGAGGAGCTGCTTCGGCGGGCTGGGGCGCCTGCGGGGCGTCGAGGCATGGGGCTGAATGCGGAGTAGGAGGTGGAGGATGCGGCTGGGATGGATTGTGGCGGCGGGATTGGTTGCTGGGTTGGGCGGATGCGCCAGTGTGAAGGTGGTGAGAGTTGATCCGGCGAAGGTGAACGGGCCTTACGTGGAGGGCGGGAAGGCGCAGACTACGGGGGTTTTGTTTTATCGGCCGCGGGCGTATTTGATGGTGACGCAGGGACCTGCGGCGAAGGACGCGCAAAGCGGCGATGCTGCGGGAGGGAAGCCTCCGGCAACGCCGGCCCCGGCAGGAGGGACGGCGGAGCCGCGGGGCGACGGGAAGCCTGCGCCGGCGGCGCAGCCTACTTTGAATGTGCAGATTATCTGGCTGCCGGATTACAGCCAGGAGTATGAGATTCTGGCGCATCCGGGATTGGGAAGCGTGACGATGAATCCGACGCTGAAGGATGGCTGGAACTTGGCGGGGTTGAGCGCGACGGTGGATTCAAAAACGGCGGAACTGATTACGGCCGCGGCGGGGCTGGCGGTGAAGGCCTTTGCGCCCCTCGCTGAAACGGGAGGGCCGCGAGCGTATTGCACGGGTTTGTATCCGATCGAGGTGGACCGAACGACGGGTTTGATTACGGGCGTTGGAGCGCCGGTCGTGGTGTTTGAGAACCGAGGAGGGTGTGAAGTATTAAGGTGAGTTGAGTGGGGTGGGGACGCGGCGGGGTTGCAATCGAAGAGAGATCCTTCGTCGCTGCGCTCCTCTGGATGACGGCCAAAGGCGGGTTGTGCGCTCGGATCGATTCGCGGCGGAGCCGAATCGTAAATAGCGGGTTGCTTCTTTCTCTCCTGCGTCGGGGCGAGACGATGAGACCGAAGAGAGATCCCTCGTCGGACCAAAGTGCGGCCCTCTGTCGGGATGACAACTGAAACCGAAGCGCGAAAATCGATACCGGCGCCAACGTCAAGATCGAATTCGAGGCGGTGGATTGGGGCGAGTCCGTCCAGTGAACTGGGGTAATTGTGGCGCGGTGGAGCGGTGGTATTCTTTCGTGTGCATTTTGCTCATCCTGTGTTTCTTTTCTGTGCGGCGCTGATTGCGGGGCTGCTAAATTCCGTGGCGGGGGGCGGGAGTTTTGTGTCGTTCCCGGCGCTGCTGTTTACGGGCATGCCGGCGATTGCCGCGAATGCGACGAACACGGCGGCGGTGTGGCCGGGAACGGTGGCGAGCGCGGTGGCGTACCGCCATGCGCTCAACGCGCAAGCGCGGCGATTGCTGCCGAAGCTGATCGCGATTGGCATGGTGGGCGGCGTGATTGGCGCGCGCGTGCTGCTGGTGACTCCGCAGCGGACCTTCCTGCATTTAATTCCGTGGCTGCTGCTGGGGGCGACGCTTTTATTTTTGGCGGCGCCGCGGATCACGGCTTGGGTGCGCGGGCGGGCGGCGCGGGGGAAGACTTCGCTGGGGCTGACGGTGGCGGGATATTTTCTGGCGCTACTCATTTCGATTTACATCGGATATTTTGGGGCGGGGGTGGGGATTTTGATGTTGTCGCTGCTCGCGCTGCTGGGGATGGAGGACATCCACGCGATGAACGGAGTGAAGACGCTGCTGGTGAGTTTCGTGAATGGCGTGGCGATTTTGACGTTCATCGTGGCAAAAATGATTGTCTGGCCGCAAGCGCTGCTGATGGTGGTAGGGAGTTTGATGGGCGGCTACGGCGGGGCGTACTACGCGCAGAAGATGAATCCGGCGCAGGTGCGGTGGGTGGTGATTGCGGTGGGATTTGGGATGGCGGGTTATTTTTTCGTGAAGCATTAGAGGCAGTGGCTAGAGAATAGTGGCTAGAAGGGAATTCTTGGGCGAGGCGAGGTGGCGAAATGACGCGCTCGCGTCGCGGCGGCTGGGTGATAATGCACAGGAGACTTCGAGAGACAACGGAGGGGCTTTTGATGATTCGGATGGCGGCGATTCTTGCTGTGATCGTGGGGACGGCGGGGACGTTGCAGGCGGGCACGGGGGCGGGCGGAAGCCAGACGATCGACAAGTCGAGCAGCAGGATCGAATTCCACGCGAAGGCGACGTTCGCGAAAATCGTCGGAGTGTTCGAATCGTGGGAGGCGGAATTGAAAATGCCTGGCGGTTCGTTCGAGGGCGCCACGCTGCATCTGAAGCTGGATTCCGACAGCGTCTCGACGGGCAGCGGGATCAAGGACAAGGAAATCAAGAACAAGAATTTCTTCGACGTGAAGCAGTTTCCGGAGATTGAATTCGCGCCCACCAAGGTGACGCCGGGACCGGACCCGGCGAAATTTGTGATGGAAGGGAACTTGACGATGCGCGGAATCACCAAGCCGGTGACGGTGATGATTACGGTGCATCCGGTGGTGGAGGGGCACCAAATGATCGATGGAGAGATCGCCTTCAACCGGCGGGATTTTGGGATGACGCATAACGTGCCGTTCAACAAAGTGGCCAACGAAGTGGAGGTGGAAATGCATTTGAATGTGGTGAAGAGCGGGGCGGCCGGCGCAGAAAAGTAATTTTCGAAGAGGCCAGTAGGCCGCCGACGTCAAGATGACTGAGTTGCACCGCGGTGGAAGGATCGCGGAAAAGAAAAGCCCCACGCTTGGTGATTCGAAGCGTGGGGCTTTTTGCGTGGGGCTAAACGGCTGCGCTTTTGGCGTGGGAATTTAGCGACGGCCGCTCCTATTGCCGCCGCTATTGGCGCCGTGCGAGCCGCCGGTGCTGCCGCGCGATTCGCCGCGGGATTGACTATGCGATGCGGCGCGTCCAGCGTTGCTCTGCTGGCGAGGCGCGCTCGCGCGCTGGGTCGAGCGAGAAGCGTTCTGGCGGAACGCCTGGCTGGACTGCTGCCGTGTGGTCTGGCGCGTCGCGTTGCTACGCTGCGCGGAGGCCGAGTTCGAGGAGCGCGAAGCGAACTGACGCGAATTATTTTGCGTGCCGCGCGGCGTGTTGAATTGCTGTTGACGCGAGGTGTTGCCCTGGGCTCGCGCCGCGTTGTTGGTGGAACGAGCAAAGCTCGATTCGCGACTGGTGTTCGCGGCCGTCCTGCTCGTGTTTCCGGAACGAGACTCCGCGCCGCGCGCTGCTGCCGCGTTACGCCCGGAGAAGTCCCCGGGACGCGCTGTTGAGGCAACTCCGGGCTGGCCGTGGTTCACCGAGGCGAATTGCGAGCGATTGGTGCTGGCGAAATGGTCCTGCTGCGACTGCATTCCGGTGGCGCCAATGTGCTGGTCGCGATTCGCGGCCATTTCGCGGGAGGTCGGACGAGCGCTGAGGCCGCCGCGGCCGCCATTGTAGCTGACGCGGCTGGCGTTGCGGTCGACGTTCACGCTGCGGTTATAGGTGTTGTGAAAGTTCGCGCCGTTCACGTTATTCACGGAGCGGTTGTAATAGAAATGATTGTGATTCCAGTAGCCGCCCTGGTAGCCGAAGCCGCCATAGCCGAAGCCATAATTCACTCCGCCGTAGAAGCCGACGTGCGGACCCCAGTATCCGGTGTGCCAGAAATATCCGCCGCCACCCCAGCCCCAGTATCCGGGCGTCCAGAGAAAGCCGATTCGCGGCGGCAGAACCCATGTGCCGGGAACCCAGTAGTAACCCGAATTAGCGTAGCCCCAATAGCCGGGCGTCCAGAGGTAGCCGTCTCCCGGGCAGATGGGCTGCGCATAAATCGGCAGCGCTGGAGGAGCAAAACCGACCGAAATGCCGATGCCGAAACCCGCGGAAGCCGTCGGCGCGGTGGCCGGGATCGCGAAGGTGACCAACGCCAACAGCAACAAACGAATAATATATTTGGTTCTCATGATGTCCCCCTGCTTACCTAAAAAAAGTGAAGCTCGTGCAGCGCCCGAAGCGGCTGGAGGCCGATCCTTGCGCCTACTCAGCTAAACACTGTCGCCGGGCGAAAGTCGCATCGGGTTAACTCATGAAAGCAGGGTGCTTACGAGCGAGTCTTCGCCGTCCTGCGGGCGCATTGCCAAAGAGAGGAATACAGCAGGCCGCCGAGCGTGACTCGTTGCCACCGTACCGAGCAGCCGGATGCCGAGAGGGCCTCCGTGTAACGGGGAAGTTCGGTCACGCGCAAGCCGGTCGTTAGATTGAAAGCAGCGTACAGCACGCGGATCATTGCACGAGTCCAGATTCGGCCCACGGAACCTGGCGCTTCGTGAACATCGCAGACCAACCACAACGCTCCGGGAGCGGCCCAGCCCGCCATTCGAGATACGACCGGCAAAATCTCCTGCTGCGCGAAACAATCGAGAAAAAAATGCGTGGCCAGCAAATCATAACCGCCGGCGGACGGAACGAATTGGGTCACGTCTTGACGCCAAAATCGCACGCGTTCGAGATATCCGGGACCGAGGCGCGCAACGCGACGCTGGGCCAGTTGAATCATCCGCGCGCTGAGGTCCACGAAGTCCACAGTTACCCGGGAGTTCGTTTGCAGCAGCCGCGCCAGAAAGCGCCCGTCGCCATCGCCACAGAGGACGGCGCGCCGCGCGGAAGTAACTTCCGGCAGAAAAGCGCAGCGGGCGTTTTGAAACGCGCGGGCAAAGGACATGGTTTCGAGCAGGTGATAGTAGGGCGCCAGCCGATCGCAGTTCGGGCGCGAAGCTGTGGGAGCAGTCATCTCCGCAGGCCGAGGACCAGCAGGTTGGCTCAAAGCGGCAGCGGTTCGCGCGTTTCTAGAATGATGACCCAATGTTGCCATGCCCGCGCCCGTTACGAATCACGGAGGACTGAGACCAATTGTCTCACGCGCGTCAGGCTGATTCGGCGGAAGTTGAAGGCCCAGCTCGCGGTTTTGGCGATGATCTGCAATCCAGGGACGGCTGAAGGATTATGCACTGAGCAAGAATGGTGATCTGCGCGTTTGCCAGCTGGCCAGGATGAGGATGCGGAATAATTTGGAAGCGATTCCTTCGCCCACATGATTCAACACCGTACGGGGCGAAAGTCGCACTGCTGGCGATGATTGAAAGTGGGCCAGCTGCGAGCCATTTTCGCTGTGCGCGATATGACGCGCACGCAGGCATGAGTTCGGCCGTCGTGGTCGAACCGCGTCTTTCATAGGAAAACGCGAGAGTGAGAGGGCTGAGGCACAGCGCCAAAAAATCAGAGGCGGTCTCGGTGGCGGAACTCAGACGCGCTCCATCAATAAGCGCCCTATATACATACTGTGCCGTATTGAACAGATATGCGTAGGGCTGTTCCAATATGGTTGTCACTGGTCGTGTCTGAACCAGGCGCGGGGGGCAGTTCGCGAAGGCGTTGGCTCCCGTGGACCTGAATGGAGCTTCAATGCCTTCAACCTCGAGAAATCCCGCCGGGCAAGCTGACATGCCTCTGGTGTTGAACGGACCGGCAGGCCGAAGGCTGCCTCTGCGCGTCCTGTTTGTTGATGGTGACGCCGGGGAGGTGGAGCGTTGCGTGCGGGAACTGAGAAACGCGCATTTCAAGGTTAGCGCGGACGTGGTACTGACTCCTGAGCAATTGGCGGAACGGGTGAATTCAAAGTGCTATGACGTGGTGCTCGCCAAATACCCAGCTGCGAACTGGCAGGGATCGCAGGCGCTGAAGATGCTGCATCGCAAGGATCGGCGAATTCCGTGCATTTTCCTGACGGATACGACGCAACTCGAAACCCGGGCGAAACTCATTACGGAGGGCGCTTCCGAGTGCGTTGGACTGGATCACATTGGACATCTTCCGGTGGCGATTCGCCGGACGCTCGGCGAGAGCAAGCTGCGCGAAGAGCGCGATCAGACGGAAAAAAAGCTGCGGCATTCCGAAGCACGCTACCGCGCCCTGGTGGGAAATCTGAGCTACGGAATGTGCCGCTGCAGCGAGAAAGGCAAGTTCCTGGACGTCAATCCGGCGCTGGTGACCATGCTTGGTTATCAATCGCGCGAGGAACTGCTGGCGGTGAATCATGCATCCGACGTCCTGTGCGATCCAGAGCTACGAGCGCGATTGCTGGGCGAATCCATCGAAGAGAATCGAGCCGAGCCGCTGGAAATCGAATGGATGCGGAGGGATGGGAAGGAGCTGAAGGTTCGGCTGAGCGGACGCGAGGTGCGCAACGAGGGAGAGCCGGCGAGTTACCAGATCATCGTCGAGGACGTCACCCAGCAGCGCAAGCTGGAAGATCACTTGCGCCAACAGGCCGCCAAGGATGCGTTGACCGGGCTGGCGAATTACCGCCATCTGGTGGAAACCGTCGACACGGAGATTCAGCGTTCGGAGCGCACGGCGCGCGAGTTCGCGCTCTTGTTCCTGGACCTGGACGGGTTGAAACATATCAACGATCGTCTTGGCCATTTGGTCGGTAGTCAAGCGCTTTGCCGGCTGGCCGATGCGTTGTGCATCTGCAGCCGGAAGATCGATACTCCCGCGCGTTTCGGCGGGGACGAATTTGCCCTGGTGTTGCCCGAGACCGGGCAGGCCGCAGCCGAGTTAGTGGCCCGGCGTATTTGCGACAGTCTGGCGAATGACGGGAAGGCGCCGAAGCTATCGGTCAGTGTCGGTGTGGCCATTTATCCCAAGGACGGGGAAAAAGTAGACTTTCTTCTGGGGGCGGCAGACGCGGCGTTGTACGCGATGAAAGCGAGAATACCGAGCGGGCAAGCGGGCTCCCCAAGGAAGACTGCGGAATTCCGCAGGGCGGCCGCGAGCAAGGTGGGTTAGACAAAACCATGAAGCGCCAGCAAAACCTAATACGCGTTCTCCGCGTTTCACCTTTCCGCTTGGACCCCTCGTTGACCGGTGAAGAGGGAATCGCGCTGCGTGCTCTCGCCTCAGGACAAAGCGAAGTCGAGGTGTGTCGCGAGCTGGGGATGAACGCTATGACGTTCCTGCGGTTGACACGCGACCTGAGGGAAAAGACCGGCGCAGCGGATAATGTTTCGTTGATTGCGTGGGCGAAACGGAATATCAGTGGCGTCGATCAGCGAATCGAAGGAGCGGAACGGTATGCGCGGCCGGCGTAAGCTGAGGCGGGATTCCGGGCCGAGGCGCTTAGTGGTCCGTTTTGGGCTTGGCGGTGGAAATATTCAATGCGGCCTCGATGGTAACGTCCACACGGGCGCCCTTCTCAAGTCTGAAATCTTCGCCATTTTCGTCGGTTAAGACGTTCACGATACGAAGCTCGCGATGCGGGCGGCTGGTCCCTTTGAGCGCAATCTGCGCCGTTCCCGGCTCGCCGGAACGACGAGAGGGGATAATTCTGTCCACCGTTCCGGGCACGGTGGTGCTTGGCCGCTCCGCAATTCTCGCAGGATCGAACTTCCGTTGCGCGACCTGTGCAGACCGCGCCATGCGAGGCTTTCCCATTTCCTTCTCGACACTGGAAAGCGTGCCGTTGTCGGATGTTTTGATATCTTTCTTATGCAGCATGTCCCGATCATGACACTACGATGGAGGCGATGCAGTTCCCTTTGGCACAGTTTGGGAACCTGTACACATCGGCCTATGCATCGTTAATTGACCACGCCCGCTCGAAGGCCGGCCTGAAGCAGCTTTCCGGCCTGCGCGGCCGCAACCGGGCGGCTGAAGTAATAGCCTTGCGCTTCGCCGCACCCGTGACGCTGAAGGAACTTCATCTGGGCCTGGGTTTCCACCCCCTCGGCGATCACCCTTTGCTTCAGACTCTTGCCGATATTAATCATCGCGCTGACGATGGTCGCGTCTTCCGGATCCTCGCTGATCTCCTGCACAAAAGATTGATGGATCTTCAGCGCGTCCACCGGAAAGCGGCGCAGATAGGTAAAGCTGGAATAACCCGTGCCAAAATCGTCGATTGCCAACAGGACGCCCATGGCCTTGAGCGCCGCCAGTGTGCGCACGGTAGACTCGGCGTCCTGCATCAGCACAGTCTCCGTCAGCTCCAGCTCTAGATTCGGAGGTTCCACTCCGGTGGCAATCAGCACGGCACGAACTCCGGAGATAAAATCCCGGTCCCGGAACTCACACGCGGACACGTTCACAGCCAAGGGCACCACGCCAAGCCCCGCGTCGCTCCATGCCCGGGCCTGCCGACATGCTTCGAGTAGCACCCAGCGACCCATAGGTAGAATTAATCCGCACTCCTCGGCGATAGGCACGAACTTTCCTGGATATACGATTCCGCGCTGCGGGTGTGCCCAGCGGATCAGCGCTTCCACGCCGGTGATCTGTCCCGTTTGGAGGTTGATTTTGGGCTGGTAGTGCAGCAAAAATTCGTTCCGTCCCAGGGCGTAGCGCAAATCCGCTTCGAGTAATTGCCGTTCCGCGACTCGCGCGTGCATCTCCCCGCGGAAGAACTGATAGTTGTTCCGGCCATGTTGCTTGGCTTCGTACATCGCAGTGTCCGCATTGTTCATCAGACTTTCCGCGTCTCGCCCGTCGGTGGGGTAGGTGCTCATCCCAATGCTCACGTTGATATCGAGACTTTTATTGTCGATGTGATGCGGCACAGATAACGACCTGAGGATCTTTTGGGCGCTGAACGCGGCGTCTTGTTCGTGTTCGACCTGAGAGAGAAGGATCACGAACTCGTCTCCTCCCAGCCGGCTTACCGTGTCCGTTCGCCGGACACAAGCCATCAATCGGCGGGCGACGGACTGCAATAGTTTGTCGCCCACGCCGTGGCCAAGTGAGTCATTGATCCTTTTAAAGTGGTCTAAGTCGACAAACATTACCGCGAGTTGGTTGCCCTGGCGCTCCGCCAACGAAATCGCCTGGGTCAGCCGATCGTTGAACAGGACTCGATTCGGCAAATCGGTGAGGGAATCATGCTGGGCTAAGTGGGACATTTCCAGCGATCTGGCCCGGGTCGCGCTTACGTCATGGAAAGCAACAATCGCACCTGATATCGACCCATCCGGAGCATGGACGGGGGCTACGGTGTTTTCGATCCCGAATTCGAACCCGTCTCGCCGAACCAGGATGCAGGTCTTGGAATTTGCCGCGACGGTCGCATTCTTATCCTGCATTACAATTTCCACGGCGTGGTCAACGGCTGCGCCACCGACCTGATCGATGATTCGAAGCACCTCCGCAACCGGACGCCCGAGAGCCTCTTCCCGGCGCCACCCTGTCATCTTTTCGGCAACTCGATTGAGATAGGCGACGTTGCCATGGATGTCCGCGCGCAGTACGGCTTCGCCGATGGAATCAAGAGTCACATCGGCGATTTCTTTTTCCACCAATACTGCGTCCGCCAGGCGGCGATCCATCATCGTGTGGACGGCTCTCCTCAGCCTGTAGCCATCGGCTTGCTTCTTAACCAGGTAGTCCTGGGCCCCCCTCTCTACCGCCTTCCTCGCCAGGTCTTCCGAATCGGGTTCGACCAGGATCAGAATCGGCACGGGAGAGGCGGCCTGAAAAAGCCTGTCGAACTGCGCGAGACTATCGCTATCGGGCGATGTGAGGTCAAGAATCACCGCCCCAACTCCGCGTTTATGCAAGCGTTCGATTCCGGAGGACAGTGCGGTAACCCATTCCACATCGAACCGTTCATCGGTTGCTGAACTCAGTTCGTTTAGAATCCTCGCCGCGTCGTCTGCCCCGGCCTCGATGAGCAAGACGCACTCGTCGTTACGCTTCGGGTTGGTTTGTTTTGCAGTCCTAAGACCCAGGCTTGGCATATGACTTATCTAACGGGAACGTATTACTTGCCCTTGGCTTTTTCGGCGGCATCGGCGGCCATAAAGCGCAACATCTGCTCCTTCAGTTGCGCGTCCACCTCGTCCGCGATGGTCACCACGTCGGGAAGCAAGGCGCTGAATTCCAATTGCTTCACGTTCTTGTGCAACGTGGTGAAAATACTGACCTGCAGCAGACGTGATTCCTCTACCGCCATCGCTACCGTGTAGCCTTGTTCATGGCGCAAATCCCCGTGGGCGGCCGCGGCCTGCGAAACCTGCGAAATCTCGGCCTTCGTTCCGGCATGCTGACGCAGACGCTTGATGACATCGTGGAGAAGATGAGGGAGATGGCCCGTGCGCTCTTCAGCAGTCATCGGAATACGCTTTAGGTCCGGCTGCTCCTCGACACGGCGGAGCCATTCATCGATCACAGTCTGGAGTTCCCGGTCGAGGATGTCCGCCACACTTTCGATAGCGACACCGCCGTCGTGGTCCATGACGCGTCCGGCAAACCCTGCAGGTTCGACCATCGCACTCGCCCTCGATTGGCGCCCGATCCTTCGGTGGGTATAACAGTGTGTCTAATAGACTTGTTATTAATCCAAATTAGAATTTTCTCACTTGGGCGGTCCTCATGACTGTCTAAAAAGGGACAGTTCTCAATCTATTAGGCCGCTGGTGTACTAAGGATAACCAATGGATTCCTGTATGCCCAAACTGGGGAACCGTCAACGCGAATGAGGTGCTTCGTCCGGAATGCGGGGAATTCGATAATGCTGGCTCAAAAAGAAAAAGGGCGCCGCGATTCTTGATCGCGCCGCCCTTTGATTTGTGATTCGCCCGCCCGAAGGCGGCCGCTACAAATTCAACTTCTTAGTACATGCCGCCCATGCCGCCGGCGCCTGGGGCGCCGCCGCCGTGTCCTGCGCTGGCTTCCTTCGGTTCCTTGATGTCGGCCACCAGAGCTTCGGTGGTGAGCATCAGGCCTGCGATGGAAGCTGCGTTCTGCAGCGCGAGACGGGTGACCTTGGCTGGATCGATAACGCCGGCCTTGACCATGTCGCCGAATTCAGCGGTGTCCGCGTTGAAGCCGTAGTTCTCTTCTTTTGATTCGCGGATCTTGCCGAGAATGACGGCGCCTTCATGGCCTGCGTTGAGAGCGATCTGCCGGAGAGGCTCTTCGAGGGCGCGCTTCACGATGTTGACGCCAATCGCGTCATCATCTTGAAGTTTCAGCTTCTCGAGGGCCGGGATGCAACGGACGAGCGCCACACCGCCGCCGGGAACGATACCTTCCTCGACAGCCGCGCGGGTTGCGTGCATTGCGTCTTCGACGCGAGCCTTCTTTTCTTTCAGTTCGGTTTCGGTAGCCGCGCCGACTTTAATTACGGCAACACCGCCAACGAGTTTCGCCAAACGCTCTTGCAGCTTTTCCTTGTCGTAGTCCGAGGTGGTGTCCTCGACCTGCGCGCGGATCTGGCGTACACGGCCTTCGATTTCGGAGGACTTGCCGCCGCCTTCGATGATCGTGGTGTTGTCCTTGTCGATGGTGACCTTCTTGGCGCGGCCGAGATCTTCGACCTTCACGTTCTCAAGCTTGATGCCGAGATCTTCGGTGATGGCCTTGCCGCCGGTGAGGGTGGCGATATCTTCGAGCATGGCCTTGCGACGATCGCCGAAGCCGGGAGCCTTAACCGCGGTGCACTGCAAGGTGCCGCGCAGCTTGTTGACCACGAGAGTCGCGAGGGCTTCGCCTTCGACGTCTTCCGCGATGATCATGAGGGGCTTGCCCATCTTGGCAATCTGCTCGAGCAAGGGGAGAAGATCCTTCATCGAGGAGATTTTCTTTTCGTGGATCAGGATGCGGACATCTTCGAGAGTGCATTCCATGCGCTCGGGGTCGGTGACGAAGTAGGGGGAGAGGTAGCCGCGGTCGAATTGCATGCCTTCGACCACTTCGAGCGTCGTTTCCATCGTCTTGGATTCTTCGACGGTGATGACGCCGTCCTTGCCGACCTTCTTCATGGCTTCGGCGATGATGCTGCCGATCTGGCGGTCGTTATTGGCGCTGATCGTGCCGACTTGCGCGATCATATCGCCTTTCACGTCCTTGTGCTGCTTCTTTACTTCCTCGACGGCGACGGCAACGGCCTTTTCGATGCCGCGCTTGAGGGCGGTCGGGCTGGCGCCTGCTGCGACGGCCTTGACGCCTTCCTTGAAGATGGCCTGAGCGAGCACGGTGGCGGTGGTGGTGCCGTCGCCCGCGACGTCAGACGTCTTGGAGGCAACTTCACGAACCATCTGCGCGCCCATGTTCTCGAGCGGGTCCTGGAGTTCGATTTCTTTTGCCACGGTGACTCCGTCCTTGGTGATGATCGGCGAGCCGAACTTCTTTTCGATAACGGCGTTGCGGCCCTTGGGGCCCAACGTGATCTTGACGGCGTCCGCTAGCTGATTGACGCCGCGCAGGATCGCCTGGCGGGAATTCTCACCAGTTACGATTTGCTTAGCCATGATTGTCTTTCTCCTCGTCGAATTGTGTCGAACGTGATGCCGGCGGGTTTGTGGCGCGCCGGGAAGTGAATGGGAAACGTAAACGTTTTTAGTGTTGAAACGTTACTTCTTGCCGCCGGCGGCCTTCGCCTGAGGGGCGAGCTTGGCGAGGATCTCGTCTTCCTTCAAGATCATGAATTCCTCGTCGTCGATTTTGATGTCGTTGCCGCTGTACTTGCCAAAGAGGACACGGTCGCCGACTTTTACGTCGAGCGGGATGCGTTCGCCCTTTTCGCGCTTTCCGGCTCCGACGGCCACGACTTCACCTTCTTGCGGCTTCTCTTTTGCGGAGTCCGGGATAATGATGCCGCCCTTGATGCTTTCCTTCTCTTCGAAGCGCCGCACGACCACGCGGTCGTGTAACGGGGTGATATTGACTGCCATTTGCATTTCCTCCAGTTGGTGGATCTTCGGTCTGGCTTGAAGAGGTGAGCGAGGGTGGTTAGCCTTTAGCACTCCTCTCAGGCGAGTGCTAATATAGCATGGTGAGGGAGGGTGTCAAGTTAAAGTCTGATAATTCGACACTCACATATCTGTTGCGTGGATTAGGAAGCTATGTATATGCATTATAAGTTGTTAGCTATAGTCGGATTTTTCTGACACTAACAGATTGTATGTGTTTGGATGCCGCGCTAGAATCCGCCTCGAATCCTGGTGCCATCACTTTTCTATATTCGGCTGATTGGCTTTACTGCTGGGACGCTGGTCTATCTGTTTCTGCTGGCGCTTATTTTGGGGCACCGGAGGCCGCGAACGCTTGAGCGCCTAATCTTTTTCGTTTGCCTGTCGCTCTTTCTAATCTATGCCGGCGTACTTCTCAACGCCAATAGCGCTCTGTACTACGCCTCTCCCCCATTCGCGACGCGCGTATTCTCGTGGAGCCTGATGGCTCTAGGCCTCGTGTTTCTACCCGGTCTGCTGGTTCATGCGCATGCCCATTATCTGTACCGGATCATTCAACGCCGGTCGATTCCTAGATTGCTGACCATCGCGATTTGCGCTTTTTACTTAGTGCCAGTGGTGCTGAGTGTGTGGAGGCTTGCCTCTAGCATTGTCGGTGGACTTGGTCTGGGAGACAGGCTCGCGTCATTCTTTTCCGTCGAGTCCGTGGCTTTGGTGGGAGCTGTCGTGGTTTGCGGAGTCGCCGACCTGGCGATCGCGCAGCGGAGCCAGGAGGCGACCGAGCGTACTTTCTTTTTACTGCTTTTTGCGGTCGAGGTCGCGGGCGGCGGGCTCGTGGCTTTTTCAGCCTGGGTGGCACGCATCCCCCAGCTTGGGGGCGAAAATGTAGCAACGACGCTGATCGTGGCGGGGGTATTTCCTGGCGCGCTGCTGCTGTATTACACGGTACGGCGGAATTTTCTGGAATTTGGGGCGCAGCGGAATTTGATGTACGCGCTGCCGGTGACTTTTCTGGCGGTGTTGTATCTGGCGCTGGTGCGGCGGGTGGGCGTGTGGCTGGAGCCGGTGGTACCGCCCGAGGCAACTGCGGCGGTGTTGCTGTTTGTTTTGATTTTCCTGTTTGAGCCGCTGGAGCGGGTGATCGGGCCCGCGCTGCAGCGCAGGTTTCAAGAGGGCATGGGCGGCGTGCAGCGGCTGAGCGTCGAACTGCAGCAGGAAGCGCGGCAGGGAAATGTAGCGCACCTAGTTGCGGAGTCGGAGCGGAGGATTCGGGAGGAATTTGGGCTGGCGGCGGTGCGAATTTCTGTTCCGCGCGAGGCTGCGTCGAAGCCGCTCGAGGCTCCCGGCGGGCTGGGGCACACGTCTTCGACGCGGCTTACAAAGGACGGGCAGGAAATTGGAGTGCTGGAGGCGGCGTCGACGGGGTCGTATCTGACGGGCGAAACGACGGCGGCGCTGGGATTTTTGGGCGAGCAGTTGCCGGGGATGATCGACCTGGCGCGATTGATTGAAGACAAAGTGCGGCTGGAGAGGGAGCTGGCGGACCGCGAGCGCATGGCTTCGCTGGGACAGATGGCGGCGAACGTGTCGCACAATTTGCGGAACCCGCTGAGTTCGATGAAGACGGTGCTGCAGGTGCAACTGGAGAATCCAGACCTGCCGGTGGATGTTCGGCGGGATTCGACGCTGGTGGTAAACGAGATCGACCGCATGAGCGCGAAGCTTTCGCAGCTTTTGCGGTACGCGAAGCCTGGGGTCGGCGGGCAGCGGGTGGCGGCAGTGGGGCTGGCAAATCAGACGGCGGTCCTGTTTCGTCACGATGCGGAGCGGCGGAATGTGCGAATCGAATTCGAGCGGCCCACGCATGAAATTTACGCGCTGGCGTCGGAAGAGGCGTTGAGCGAGATTCTGTCAAACCTGATCGTGAATGCGATTGAAGCACAGAGTAGCGGCGGACGCGTGAGGGTGGGGCTCTCGCGGTATGAAGGCCGCCTGGAAATCATTGTGGAAGATGGCGGGCCGGGGATTTCGCAGGAGCTACGCGCCAAGATGTTTCAGCCGTATTTCACGACGAAACCCACGGGCACCGGGCTGGGCCTCTCGATCGTGGCGCGGAGGGTGGAAGAAATTGGCGGGACGATTTCATGTGAGAGCCCGGTGAGGAATGGGAAGGGCACGCGGTTTCGGTTAATGTTGCCGTTGGTGGAAGAAGAAGGGACATCGTTAGGTTCGCAATAGCTGAAAGTAGAATTTTTGCATGGAAGCGAGCGATGGCGGTCGAAAGACCGCCGCAACAAAGGCCGAGGCGATGCGGAAAATATTGATTGTGGATGACGAGGCTGCGGCGCGGTATGGGGTGCGGCGGGCGCTCGAAAGCAAATACAAGATTATTGAGGCGGAATCAGCCCGCGCGGCGCGGGTGGCGATGGCCGGCGACTCGCCGGACTTGATTTTGCTCGACCTGGTGATGCCGGAGGAAGACGGGCTGACTTTTTTGCGGTGGATGCGCGCGCAGAGGATCGAAACGCCGGTGCTGGTGGCGTCAGCGCTGGATAGCGCCAAGACGGCGGTTGAGGCGCTGCAGAGTGGCGCAGCCGACTACATTGTGAAAGGCTTCGACATCGAGGAATTGCGGAGGCGTGTGGGTAATATTTTGCAGCTGGCGGAGCTGGGCGCCGAAAACGCGCGGTTGCGACGGGAGTTGGTTGCGGATGGGCAGTTTGGGCGGATGCTGGGAGCCAGCGCGCCGATGCGGCGGGTATTTGAGATGGCCGAGCGCGTGGCCATGACCGATGCGACGGTTTTAATCCTTGGCGAAAGCGGGACTGGGAAGGATTTGCTGGCGCAGGAGATTCATGAACGCTCGCCGCGGGCGGGACAGGCTTTTGTGGCGGTGAACTGCGCCGCGCTGCCGGAGAATCTGATTGAATCTGAATTATTCGGCTACGAGCGCGGGGCGTTTACCGGGGCGGCGCAGCAGCGCAAAGGAAAATTCGAATTGGCTGCTGGCGGCACGATTTTCCTGGATGAAATTGGCGACATGAATCCGGTGACGCAGGCGAAGGTCCTGCGGGTGCTGGAGAACAGGAAAATCGAGAGGCTGGGCGGGTCTCATTCGATCGATGTGGATGTGCGGGTGATCAGCGCGACGCACCGCGACTTGCCCGCCGAGATTGCGGCGGGAAAATTTCGCGAAGACCTGTACTACCGGCTGCGGGTGGTGACGCTGGAATTGCACGCGCTGCGCGAGCACAAGGAAGACATTCCGGCGCTGATTGAGGCATTTCTGGCCCAGTTTGGCGCGCGGCATGGCCGCACGGCGAAGATGAGCCGCGCAGCGGCGGACATGTTGCGCGCTTACGACTGGCCCGGGAATGTGCGCGAATTGCGGAACGCCGTGGAGCGCAGTCTGGTGCTGTGCCGTGGGGAGGAAATCACGGCGGCCGATTTGCCGGAAGAGATTCGGGATCGAAAGCAGATTATGGCGAGTGCGAGCGCCGACGGGGAGAGCGCCTTTCTGGGCGAAAGCGATTTTCGGGAAGCGAAACGGCAATTTGAAATTGTGTATTTGAAACGAAAGTTGGAGGAGCATCGCTGGAATGTATCGAAGACCGCGGCGGTGGTCGGGTTGCACCGGCAGAGCTTGCAGGAGAAATTGCGCGAGCTGGGAATCCAGCGGCCGGTAAAATAACGAAGGTACGTTCCGGGGCTCGCGGTGAATCATGCTCATGGATGAGGGTAAAGACGTCGCGGGTTTCATTTTGGCCGGCGGACGCAGTTCGCGGATGGGACGCGACAAGGCGCTGCTCGAAATTGATGGCGCGACGATGATCGAGCGCGCGATTGATTTGGTTCGGAGTGTAGACATCGAGCCGGTTGTGGTGGGCGGCGCCGGCGAAATCGAGAGGAGTTTGCGCGTGCACACAATCGCGGACGAGTGGCCCGGCGCAGGACCATGGGGCGCGATCGCGACGGCGCTGCGGAATTCGCAAGCGGCATGGAATCTGGTGATCGCTTGCGATTTGCCGTACTTGACGACCGACTGGCTGGGATTTCTGTTGGAGTTTGGCAGGAGCCACGGCCACGCTTCCATCGACGCGATTGTGCCGATGAATCAGCGAGGGCCCGAGCCGCTGTGCGCCCTGTACGGGAAACATGGCGAAAGCACGATCCGCGCGGCACTGGATAGCGGATTGCGAAAAGTTACGGACGGATTGGCGCGACTCCGGGTCATGTATCTAGAAAGCGGGAAGTGGAAAGCCTTTGATCCGGAGGGCCTCCTATTCAAGAATATGAACGAGCCGGCGGATTACGAGGAAGCGAAGGCCCGGTTGAGCGGGCGCGCGAAAAAATGAGCGGACACTATTTCGAATTTCGAAACGTATCGAAATCCTTCGGCGACAACGACGTGCTGAAGGATGTGAGTTTTTTCGTGGAGCAAGGCGAGACGGCGGTGATCATGGGGCGCAGCGGGGTGGGGAAATCCGTATCGCTGAAGTTGCTGCTGGGATTCTTGAAGCCCGACGAGGGGAAAATCATCGTAGCGGGCGAGGACGTGACGGCGTGGACGGAGAAGCAATTTTCGGAAATCCGGCGCCGCGTGACCATGGTATTTCAATCCGGAGCCCTATTCGATTCGCTGACCGTGGCGGAAAACGTGGCGTTTCCACTGGAGACGCGCGGCGAAAAACAGGATCAAGAAAAAATCGACGCCAAGGTTGCGGGGCTACTGAAGGAATTAGAAGTGGCGAACTTCGCCGAGCAAATACCTTCGGAATTGGGAACCGGGGCGAAACGTTCGGTGGCGATTGCACGGGCGCTGGCGGAGGATCCCGAGGCGATTCTGTACGACGAACCGACGACGATGGTCGATCCGTTGATGGCGGCGCACGTGGGTGATTTGATCGTGAAGCTGAAGGCCAAATTGAAGAAAACCTCGATCGTGGTGACGCACGATACGCACCTGGCCAAAAAGCTGGCGGACCGCGTGATTTTCCTGCAGGAAGGGCGCGTGGGATTTTTCGGAACCTGGGCTGAACTTCAGAATACGAAAGACGCGTTCTTGCGAAATTTTCTCGCCCAGGATGAATTGATTCCCGCGCTGGAAGAATCGGCGTGAGCCAAACTTCCCCGGTTGTACCCGATCCTAAATCGCAACTGCGGCGCGTAATGGGTTTTTGGGACTTGCTGCTGTTCAACATCGCAGCAGTTCTGGGCCCGCGCTGGATCGCGGCGGCGGCACACAACGGGACGTCGTCGATTTCACTGTGGGTGCTGGCGGCGGTGGGATTTTTTGTGCCGACGGCGATGGTAATCGTCGAGTTGACCTCGAGATTTCCGCAAGAAGGCGGCCTGTATGCGTGGTCCAAGGACGCGTTCGGGGACTTTCACGGCTTCGTGGCGGGCTGGACGTATTGGATCTACACAATTTTTTATTTTCCAGCGCTGCTGCTGGCGAGCGCGAGCATGAGCGCTTACGTGGCGGGGCCGAGCGGCGAGGCGCTGGCGCAGAACCGGGCGTTCTTGCTGGTCGGTTCGTTCGTGCTGTTAATCGTGGCGGTGGGAATGAACCTGGTGGGACTCAACATCGGAAAGTGGCTGCAAAACGCGGGGGGCGTCTCGACCTATCTTCCGCTGCTGATTCTCGCGGCGCTGGCGTTCATCCTGGTGCGGGCGCACGGTTCGCTGACCCATTTTAGTTTGACGAACATGATGCCGCACTGGAACTGGGGTACGGTGAATTTCTGGCCGCAGATCGCGTTTGCCTTTACGGGCCTGGAAATCGGGTCGATGATGAGCGAGGAAGTGCGCGATCCGCGGCGGACGTTTCCGCGCGCGATTTTCGCATCGGGCGCGCTGATTGCGGTGATTTACATCGTCGGCACGCTGGCGGTCCTGTCGTTGCTGCCGGCGGCGGACGTGGATACCAAGAGCGGGGTGTTTCAGGCAATCACCACCGGATCGACGATGCTGCGCATCGGGTTTGTGGGGATTCTGGCGGCGATGCTGGTCTCCGTGGGAAACGCGGGCGGGGTGGGCAGCACGGTCGCGGGAGTTTCGCGGGTGCCGTTCGTGGTGGGGCTGGACCGTTACCTGCCGGCGGCCTTCGGAAAAATCCATCCGAAATGGAAAACGCCGTACGTGGCAATTCTGGTGCAGGCGGCTATTTCCGGCGTGATCCTGCTGGCTACGCAGATCAACGAGACGGCGAATAGCGCGTACCAGATTCTGGTGGACGCGACGACGATCGTCTATTTCATTTCGCTGATGTACATGTACGCCGCGGCGATTCGATTGGCGTACCGAAAAGATCGCACGACGACGCCGGGGGCCGTGCTGATTCCCGGCGGAGTGGCGGGCGTGTGGATCGCGAGCTTGCTGGGTATTTTTGTGGTGCTGGGAGGAATCGCGCTGTCGTTTATACCTCCGGCGGAATCGGAGAACAAATTCCTGTTCGTCGCAAAACTCATCATCGGCACCGTCGTGTCGGTGCTGCTGGGACTGGCTTTGTATTACCGGGGCGTGCGAGCGAAGGCTCGGGACGCCCGAGCGTCATCCTGAAAGACGCGCGCTTTGAAGCCGGCCGCTACCTAAATCCAATCCGGTTCTGCCCTTGACTCCTAAAGTCTAGTGGACTGCGCGATTTTGCGTGGATTGCTTTGTGGCGAGGGAGAAGCGTGGTTCTGATTTCTTTCGCGTTTCGGCGCCTCCCGTGAGTTGAGCTGCGACATATTCTCCCACCGACGGGCCGTGCTTGAATCCATGACCTGAACCGCCGCCGACGAGCCAGACATTTTCGAGTTGAGGGTGCCGGTCGATCAGGAAATCCCCGTTGGAGGTGTTTTCGTACTGGCAGACGCGGGTCTCGACGATTGGAACGTCTTTCAGGGCGGGGAAGCGGCGGGCGAGGAATTGGCGCGCAGTTTCTACGGCCGCGGGGCTGGCGACACGAGATTGCGTGTTGGGATCGACGCGCGGGCCGTGACGATCGTCGGCGACTTTGAAGCCGCGCGATTCGAGGTCGGGCATTCCATAAAATTCATCCTGGAGGTAGAGCCAGGTGGGCATCGCGGGTTGGGTGAATCGTTGCTCGCCGGCGGGGATGCCGAAGAAAATAATTTCCTGGCGCGAAGTGAAGATGCGCTGGCCGAGGACGCCGGGGAATATTTGGGGAAGCCAGGAGCCGCAGGCAAAAACAAAGGAGCGCGCCGAGATGGTTTCGCCCGAGGTAGTTGCAATGGAGCCGAGCATTTTTTCGCCCGCGGGGTTCAGGATTGCCGCGCTTCGATACTCCACGCCGATCTGTCTCGCTCGTTCCACGAGCGTTTGCACGGCGCGGCGAGCCATTAGTACCCCGCTTTCCGGTTCGAAAATGCCCCAGGAATCCTGGTCGAACGAAATTTGCGGATAACGCCGGCGGAGATCGTCGAGCGAAAGCTTTTCACTGGGGATATTGTTTTTCTGTAACATCGCGAGCGATTCGAGCGCGTATTGATATTTTTGGGGCGCGATCCACAGGACGCCAGTCTGATGGAAGAGTTCAGGCCGGCCCGCCTCCGCGAACAATGTCTTCCACAGCGGAAGAGCGTGCTGAGACCAGCGCGTGTAGATTTCATCGGCGCCGTAGCCCATGCGGATGATTCGGGATTCGCCGCCGGAGCTGGAGCGGGAATTGGCGGGGCCGTAGGCGTCGAGCAAAATGACGCTGGCGCCGGATTTACGGAGGAAGTAGGCGGACCAGGCTCCGAAAACCCCCGCGCCGACGACGGCGACATCGAAGGTTTCAGGCATTTAGAATCCTTCCTCGACGAGGCGCTTTACGTCGATGCCGGAGGCGGCCGGAGTTTTTTCCGTTTTGAGCAGGCTCTCGACATATTTTGCGAGGATGTCGGTTTCGATGTTGACGGCGTCGTGGACGGTCATGTCACGGACATTGGTGTGCAGGTGTGTGAAGGGGATGATGGCGATGTCGACAATACCGTCGCGCCATTTCGCGACGGTGAGGCTGATGCCATCGACGGCGATGGAGCTTTTTTCGGCGACGTAGCGGCGGAGATCTTCGGGAACGCGAATGGAAAGCCACCAGCTATCGCCTGCGGGAACGAGACGCGTGACTCTGCCGATGCCGTCAACGTGACCCTGCATGAAATGGCCGCCGAGACGGGCGCCAGCGGCGAGGGGGCGTTCGAGATTGACAAAGTTACCGGGCTTTTTTTCTCCGAAATTCGTGCGGCGGAGAGTTTCACCGGAAAGGTCGGCGGAGAAATGATGGGCGTCGAACTGGGTGATGGTGAGGCAGCAGCCGTTGACGGAGATGCTGTCGCCGAGTTTCATGCCGTCGGCGACGCTGGCCGCGCCATCGCGCGCGGAAGGAATGTGAATGCGGAGGACGCCGCCATCGGAAGGAAGGTCCAGCGATTCGATTCGGCCGACTTGTTCGGTAATTCCGGTGAACATGACTCTTAAATCCTCATTTGTCGTTTCTGTATGGGCTGCGAAGTACGTTAACAATGCTTTACGGTGCGCGGTGCAAGAAACAGATCCCTCGCTTCGCTCGGGATGACAAACTAAAAACTTTTTCCGCAATTTGCCCGGGAGTGTATCGGGCGGTGGTCAATTCGTCTTCCGCGATTTTCGAATCCCGTGCGGATGATGGAAATATCCTTCGACTACGAAATCAGGGCCGCAGGGGCGGAGGCTTAAATTTGTTAACGCCGGCGATTCTGCAAACCGGCCGGACGGGATGCTCGCCAGGGGAACGCCGCCAGTGCCCATAATTTTTGGAGCATAGAAGAGAACCATCTTGTCTACAAGGCCGGCTTCGAGCATGGCGCCATTCAGCTGCGCGCCGGCTTCGACGAGAAGACCGAGGATTTCGCGGCGGCCGAGATCGCGAATCAAGGCGCGGAGATCGACATGGCCACGACGGGCAGGCACACGGATGACTTCGGCGCCCGCGCTGACGAGGGCGCGGGCTTTCTTGGAATCGGACGGATGGGTGGTGACGATTAGCAGATCGCGCTGTGCTGACTGCACGAGTTCGGAGTGAAGCGGCATGCGCAGTTTGGAATCGAGGACCACACGCAAGAGACGGCGGCGGCGAGGCAGGCCGGAGCGATCGGTGAGGCGCGGATCGTCGGCAAGGACCGTGCCAATTCCGGTGAGCAGGCCATCGGCTTGGTGGCGGATGCGCTGGACTTCTTTGCGCGAGGCGGGGGAAGTAATCCAGGTGACGCTGCCGGCGCGCTGGGCGATTTGACCGTCGAGAGTGAGGGCGTTCTTGAGGGTGACGAACGGGCGTTTCGTGACGATCCAGTGCGCGAAGGATTCGTTCAGGATTTGTGCGGCGCCTTCGCTGACGCCGATGGTGATCTGCACGCCGGCGCGGCGAAGTTGCTGGAAGCCCTGGCCGGCGACGACGGAATGAGGATCGGGCATCGCGCCGACGACGCGAGTGACTCCCGAGGCGATGATAGCGTTGGTGCAGGGGCCGGTGCGGCCGGTATGGCAGCAGGGCTCGAGAGTTACGTACATGGTTGCGCCTTTGGCCTGATGGCCTGCTTGGCGCAGCGACACGATTTCGGCGTGATCGCGGCGGTCGTAGGTGTGGAAGCCTTCACCGACTACGCGACCGGATTTTACGATGACTGCGCCGACGGTGGGATTGGGATGAGTGAGGCCGACGCCGCGGCGGGCGAGATCGAGGGCGCGGGCCATCCAGAATTCGTCGGCGAGTGGGATTTTCGGTTTCATTTCGTTTGGAGGTGTTGCCCTCGTTTGGCCCGGGCGTAGAACCTGAAAGATCTGACTGGCCGGACGGGATAGTTTTCCTTCCCCCTGCGTAAAAAGCAGATCCCTCGCTGCGCTCGGGATGACAACACTTTTTTATTTTTGATCACGTTAAAATTTGTCGCACGGCCCAGGTTCGAAATTCCCTCAGCGTTTGAAGCCGCGCTGCTCTCCACCCCATGCGGCGCCCGTGTTAACGAGGACCGTTCCTCGCTAATCAAACAGGAAATTGACGTAGGTTTGGGCGTCGAAGGGCACCAGGTCGTCAATTTTTTCGCCGGTGCCGACGAAGCGGACGGGCAAGTTCAACTCGCGGGTGATGGCGACGACGATGCCGCCCTTTGCGGTGCCGTCGAGTTTGGTCAGTACGATTCCCGTGACGCCGGCGTGGCTCCAAAATTCGCGGGCCTGGTTGAGGCCATTCTGACCGGTGGTGGCGTCGAGGACCAGGAGGACGTCGTGCGGCGCGCCGGGGATTACTTTTGCGGCGGTGCGTTTCATTTTGTCCAGCTCGGCCATCAAATTGGATTTGGTGTGGAGGCGGCCGGCGGTGTCGACGATCACCACGTCGGCATTATGCGCGCGTGCCGAGGTTAGCGCGTCGAAAACGACTGCTGAGGGATCGGCGCCGGGTTTTTGCTTGATGAGTTCGACAGTCGAGCGGCGTGCCCAGATTTCGAGTTGTTCGATGGCGGCGGCGCGGAAAGTGTCGGCAGCGGCGAGAATGACCGTTGCGCCTTCTTTTTTGAGGCGATTAGTGAGCTTGCCGATGGTGGTGGTCTTGCCGACCCCGTTGACGCCCACGACGAAAATCACGCGGGGGGCGGCGGTGGCCTTGGCGTCGAAACCGTTGGAGCTAATGGTGGGAGCGGTCAGGATTTTCAGGATTTGATTTTTGAGTTCGCGCTTCAGCGAGCCGGGCTCTTGCAGCTTGTGCTCGTTGACTTGCTGGCGAAGAGCCTCGAGAACTTCTTTGGTGGTTTGCACGCCGATATCGGCGCTGAGCAGCGCGGATTCAAGTTGGCGCAGAAGCTCGGGATCGACGGGGCGGTCGCCGGTGAGAATTTGTTCGACGCGGGCGGCGAGTTCCGTGCGCGTCTTGCTGACGGAATCCTTGAGGCGTTCGAGAAGCGTAGGTTCGGGCGGTCCGAAGAGAGAGATCATGGTGTGTGTCGTGCGTGTAGCCCCATTCTGGACCTTTCATTGTAGCAAAGAGCGCCGGAGGGGAGAAAAGCGGCCGATGGTGGGTCAGCTACTGCAAGGGAATGCGGTAGAGATTCCGGCGAGTGACGGTTTTAGTAAAAGCGTAAACGGATGGACTGAGCGCGGAATCGATATGCTGCTTAATCAAGGTGGCACCTTTCATGGCCGCCAAAGCCGCAGCGTCGGCAATTCCCGAGGGCGGCAATTTCGGAATCGGCGAGTCGTGAGTTAGAGGTATGGCGTAGGTACCGTCGTTATCCGCGCCAAAAAATTGCACGTAGGCAAATTTTCCCGAGGGATCCCAGTCGACACGGCAGTAACCCAGACACAGTGTGAGCGGTTCGCCGCCATTAAGGGAAAAGGCTCTGGTAGCGGCCGTATGATCCTGATCCGGACCCTGTGCGCCCGCAACGAACCACCGGTCGTCCGGCGACGCTCCCAACAAATCGATGACGGGAGTCTGCGATATCTTGCGGCGGTCGCTCCCGTCACTTTTCATTCGGTATAGGAAATTCGATCCGTTTTCATTCGCGTTGAAAACCAAGCCGCCGTCGGATAGAAAATGTGGCGAATCGTCATTCGTGTTCGACGAAAGACGCACAGGAGAGGAGCGGCGATTCGTGGGCGCAATCCAGAGATTCGAGCGGCCGGACCGGTCGTTCACGGCGAAGACGACCGCCTTGCCATCCGGCGAAATCGAATAGGAAGTTATGGCGTAACCAGGCAAGAGCCGCTGCAGGTCGTCACCGTGGAGGTCTTTTTCCCACAGTTCGGCTCCTTGCGTTTGACCGTTGGCCATCAGGAAATACAGGCTCTTTCCATCCGACGAAAACGTGGGCGCCGTGGCGTTTCCTTCGGACGAGAACTGACGGTCGCCGCCGTCGTCATGAATCCATACGGTGCTGTCCTGGGAGCCGACGGAAGTAATCAAAGATTTTCCGTCGGGATCCATGGCGATTCCTTCCTGCGACGTCGGCCCAAAGGTGGCCTGTTCCGGTTGCCCGCCGGGAAAATGCATCCGCCAGATATGATATTTGTCGGTTTCCACATTTAGGTACAGCCACTTGCCGTCGGGAGACCATGCGCCGGAGAAGCAGGCCTTGTCAGGAGGACCGACGACGCGCACGTCTTCAGATGTTTCACCGAGTCCCTGAAAGGAAACTACACGGCAAGGAAGAATCTGGGCCCGATTTCCCATCTCAACAACCAGTACGTTTTTCTGGTCGGGCGAAAGGTAGGCGTGATGAGCCATGTTGCGATTACCCAGGGGTACATAAACGTCACGGCTTTGGCCGCGGGCCTCATCCGTGGTGACGACCGCCATGTGCAACCCTTCCTTGATTTCGGAAAAGAGCAAACGCTTTCCGCCGTCGATCCAGGTCAGAGAGGAGGCATTGGGCAAAAACACGCGCGTTTCGCCACCGAGAACGGGCACTTCCCAGACGCTCCAGGGACCGACTGTGCTGTAGACGATTCGCGAGTTATCCGGCGAGAAGGTGGGGCTGAGCTTGAGCAGCGCGTCGTGGGTCAACTGAACCGGTTCGCCATTCGGCAGAAATTCGACATAGATTTGCCCGGGTCCAAAGAAGGAATTATTGCCACGGATGAACGCCAACATTCGGCCATCCGAGGACAGCGCGGGGTAGACGGCGGAATCGGTGAAAAAAGTCAGCTGCTGCCATTCGTTGCTTGAGGGCTGGGCGGAATGCGGCGAGCGCCTAAACAGAAACACGGCCAAAGCAGCGCCAAGGACGAGGACGATCGGAATCAGGAAATAGAGTGCACGCTTCCAAGAGGCCGAAGCGCTGCCTAAGCGGGCTGGTTGCGGACTTGCCGCTTCGCCCGGTGTCGCGATCGGAAGTGGAGTGCGTCCCGAACTACTGTCGCGTTTCAGCCTTTGCAGTTCGGCGTGCAGGTCGGACGCATGCTGATAGCGCAGACTGCGATCTTTTTCGAGCGCACGGATGATCACTTCCTCCAACTTGGGGGGCAATTCAGGATTGAGACGAGAAGGCGGAATGGGCTGAGCGTTCAAGATGGCCTCGAACGTGACGCCCGCCGTGTCACCGCGAAATGGCAGAGCGCCAGTGGCCATCTCGTAGAGCACCACGCCGAACGAGAAGAGGTCGGTTCGCGTATCGAGATCCTTGCCGCGCACCTGTTCCGGGGACATATAGGCCACGGTGCCGACCGCAGCGCCGGGGCTAGTCATCAATTCATCGGCTGACACGGTAGGCGAACCCGAAACACCGGAACCTTCGGCGACAGAGGCGGTTTTCGCCAAACCGAAATCGAGAATCTTGGCGTGGCCGCGCGCGGTCACAAAAATGTTTGCGGGCTTGATGTCACGATGGATGATGTCCTTGGCGTGGGCCGCATCAAGCGCTTCGGTTATTTCAAGGCTGAGGGACAAAAGCGTTTCGGCATCGAGAGGACGGCCGTTAATGCGGTGCTTGAGCGTGGTTCCTTCGAGATATTCCATAGCGATGAACGCCCGGTCTTTCTCTTCACCGATGTCGTAAATGGTGCAGATGTTGGGGTGATTCAAGGCGGAGGCAGATTTTGCTTCGCGGCGAAAACGGCCCAAGGATTGTGGGTCGTTGGCGACAGCGTCAGGCAAGAACTTCAAAGCGACGAACCGGTCCAGGCGAGTATCGTGAGCTTTATAGACAACACCCATGCCACCGCCGCCTATCTTTTCAACGACGCGGTAGTGCGAGATGGTCTTCTCGATTAGAGGGTCGGCGCCAACCATGAAACGCACATGTTAGGTTGCGCCCGATGGCAAGTCAACGAAGGGAGCGCAAGGCACTGGCGTTTCTAATAGCCACATTTTGGGTTATGGCATCGGGTATGCGCGTATCCAGGGCGATCCAGTTTACTTCCCAAGTCTTGCCTCCATCGCCGGAGAACGCCTGTTCAAAATGGCATGAATTCGGAGCGATGTCGGAGATCACAAATCGCACATACATGGCTCGGCCATTCAGTGTTTCCTGATCGAAAAACTCGCCGCGGCCGTTCTTGAACTCGCCGATGGTGGGTTGGCTCAGCGTACCGCCGTTGCTGTTGGCGAAATTGAGGCTCCACTGGCGGGATCGGGGATTGTAGAGACGCAGGGACAGACCTTCGAGGTGACCTGCGGGGCCGTGGACCTCGAGCTCGAGCAGATTGGCGCGACCACTCCAGATTTTGCGGACGACGGAGGTGCCGTCATATTCGACCCAAGTAGCGGAGCCCGTCAGGGGATGTTGGAGACGCGATACATGAGTCTTCCACGTGCCGATCTCGAAGTCGAAATCGTGCTGACCATCCCGGTCTGGGTGAGCCTGTTGGAAGTTCGTTCCCTGAAGAGGCTGCAAAGGGAAGAGCAAGCTCGATATCAGCAGGCAGGACTGAATATATTCGAGAGCTCCCAATTCAACGCTCCTGGTCAGCGGCATCGTTTGCTCGCGTCTGGTCGGTAATCCAGTTCACTTCCCAAGTCTTGCCACCGTCGTCCGAGTAGGACTGTTCAAAGTGCGCGGAATTCGGGGTGATGCGTGACCAGATGAATCGCACGAAGACGGATCTGCCGTTCCAGGTTTCCTGGTCGTAGAATTCGCCGCGCCCATCCTTAAACTGGCCGATCATGGGTGTCATGGGCTGGCCCAATGCGGGATCCTTGCTGTTCGCCCAGTAAATACTCCATTGATGGGTCTGCGGATTGTACACTCGCAAGGTCAGGCCTTCGATGTGCAGGGCCCGGCTATCGGTCTCGAACTCCTCCAGATTGGCGCGTCCATCCCAAACTTTTCGCGTAACCGAAGTGCCGTCGAAGTCGACCCAGGTCGTAGAGCCCGCCAGACGCTGGGCAAGGCGCGACAGGTGAATTTTCCAGGCGCCAATCTCGAAGTCGAAATCGTGCTGACCATCCCGAAGCGCGTCCGTCTGTTTCTGAGGGGTCGGGGGCGTGGTCTGTTGGGCTGAAACATCGCCGGCGCAGAAGACTAATCCCAGCGCGCAGCACACGCGGAAAATCCAAAGCGACTGGCGAACGCGACGGCGTGAAATTCTCGAAGGGGAAATGATCATGGGACGAACTTAGCTGCGAAGGTGGCCTGCGACAATAGCCACTCTCGCGTGATATGATATAGCCACTTTGGCCGGGTTGGGACCCGCACCGATGAAACGAATTTCCGCCAGTTTTCTGCCGCCGATTACGCTCGATTCCAGGAAGAAAATTCCGATATACCGGCAATTGTACGAGTGGTTCCGGAGAGCCATCCTGGACGGCCAACTGAGGCCGGGGCAGCGAGTGCCATCGACCAGAGGCCTCGCGGCGGAATTGAAGGTGTCGCGCATTCCGGTCTCGTGCGCCTACGAGCAATTGCACGCGGAAGGTTATCTCGAGACGTTTGTGGGAGCCGGAACGTGCGTGGCGCGGTCGATCCCGGACGACGCATTGAAGCCGGCGTACGGTAAAATGCGAGATTCGAGGCAAGCCCCAAAGAGCCGGGGGCGGCGGCGAATTTCTCGGCGCGTGACGGCGATGCTCATGCCGCCGCAATCCTGGCTGGACAATCTGGGCGCATTTCGAGTGAGCCTGCCGGCGCTTGAGCATTTCCCGACGGTGGTGTGGTCCAAGCTGGTGAATCGCCATTCGCGAAGGCAGACGCGGCAATTGATGGCGTACGGGGGAGCGATGGGGCATCTGCCATTCCGCGAGGCCATCGCGGAGTATCTGGGCACGGTGCGCGGGGTGCGCTGCGATCCGTCGCAGATTTTGGTGACGACCGGGTCGCAGCAGGGCTTGCAACTTTCGGCGCAGGTGCTGCTGGATGCGAACGAGCGGGTGTGGATCGAAGAGCCCGGATACCACGGAGCGCGCCACGCACTATTGATGGCGGGGGCGCGGCTTGTTCCGGTACCCGTCGACCAAGAAGGGCTGGACGTAGAGGAAGGAATCCGGCGCGATTCCAAGGCGCATGCGGTGTATATCACGCCATCGCATCAATATCCGCTGGGCATGACGATGAGCGCGACAAGGAGGATGCTGCTGCTCAATTGGGCCGCGCGCAGCGGCGCGTGGATCATTGAGGACGACTACGACAGCGAATACAGGTTCGGAGGCCGGCCGATCGCCTCGCTGCAAAGTCTGGACGCCGGTGCGCGTGTGATTTACGCCGGGACATTCAACAAAGTGATGTTTCCGTCGTTGCGGCTGGGATACGTGGTGGTGCCCAAGGATCTGGCGCGAGCATTTTCCGCCGCGCGCGACGCCACGGACGTGTTCTCGTCCACGTTGTATCAGGCGGTGATGACCGACTTCATCCGGGAGGGACACTTCGCGCGGCACATTCGCAGAATGCGCATGCTGTACATGCAACGGAGAACGGCAATGGTCGAGGAGATCGGTAAGCAGGCGGGCGACACGCTGGAGGTGATCGGCGCGGAAGCCGGGATGCATCTGGTGGCGTTGCTGGCGCCGGGCGTGAGCGATGTAGCGGTTGCGCGGACGGCCGCGGAGTTGGGAATTTCGGCCATGCCTTTGTCGACGTGTTATTTGAAATCGCCGGCGAGAGGCGGGCTGATTCTCGGTTACGGCGGCACGGACGCACGGCAAATTCATGAAGGAATAGGCAAACTGCGCTTGAGCATTGGACAATCCACTCGAATCGAGAAGGCTGGGCGAAATACGGCGAGCGTGTCGCTGCCGCCCAGGTGAGGCTTAGACTTCCACGAGGGTGGCGCTGAGGCGGAGGCGGCCGGATTCGATGGAGGCCTGGAGCGCGGCGACGACTTGCGGGTCAAACTTGGAAATGGCCAGCGAGGTGATGCGGTCGAGGGCGAATTGCAGGTCCATGGCGGATTGGTACGGGCGATTGGTGGTGATGGCGTCGAAGGTGTCAGCGACGGCGATGATGCGGGCCATCATGGGAATCTGATCGCCCATCAAGCCGTGGGGGTAGCCGGCGCCGTCCATGCGCTCGTGATGCAGCTCGATGCCGGGTAGCATGTCTTTTAACTGGGCAACGGGGCGCATGATGTTGGCGCCCTTTGTCGGGTGCTGCTTCATGAGATCGAATTCTTCGTCGGTGAGTTTGCCGGGCTTCTTGAGGACGCGATCGTCAACGCCGATTTTGCCGACGTCATGGAGCAGCGCGGAGATGCGCAAGCGGTCGAGTTCCTCGGTGTCGAGGTTCATGTATTCGCCAATGATGATGGAATATTTCGCGACGCGCCCGGAATGGCCGCGAGTATAAGGGTCCTTTTCGTCGATGGCGGCGGCGAGCATGCGAATGGAGCCAAGGAAGAGTTCGCGATTTTCGGCGGCGGCCTGCTTCAGACGCTCGACGTATTGCTCGATGTCTCCCGCCATGTTGTTGAAAGTTTCGGCGAGCTCGCTGATTTCGGCGGCGCCTTCGACTTTGACGCGCTCGTGAAATTCGGCGCGGCTGATGGCGCGCACGGATTCCACGAGCCCGCGAATCGGACGGGTGATGCCCACGGCGAATAGATAGCCGATGAGCAGGGCGATGATGGTCACGCCGACGACGAAAGACAGGGCCTGGTGAGTTAGTTCCGCGACGCCGGCGTCGATGCGGGCTTCACCGAGGCTGCGCTCGGCGATGACCGCCCAGCCCAATTCCGGGATGGTGCTGTAGGTGCCGATCATTTCGCGGGGGTGTTTGCCATTTTGATCGGACGCCACGAAATGCATGGTTTCGGTAGCGTGCAGTTCCTGCGGCAATTCTTTCAGGTGACGGACGATGGGAGAGGAGGAGGTGACGTCGCGGCCGGGAACGACGTCGCGCGTATCCGGGTGAGCTACGATGTGGCCGTGACCGTCGACGATGAAAACGAGGCGGTCGCGAACACTGGCGTCGCGAATGCGGTCGGTAAGGCGGTCGATGGAAACCACGGCGGCCAACATGCCGGTGAATTGATTGTCGGAAGAAAGAGGGACGGCGACGACCAACGCGGGGCGATTGTCCTTGCCCAGGGCAAAGGGTTCGCTGACGTAGTTCAGGCCCTGGAAGCTGGCTTGAAAGGCGCGTTTCAAGGCAACGCCGACGAATGGATCCGGATCAACGCTGAAACTGCCCGCGGACTGACCCTTGGCCTGCTGATTCACGACCGTGACGTAAAGAATGTTTGGATTATTTTCGACGAAACTTTGGAGCAGGCGCGCGAGCTGCGGCGCATGGCCGGGATCATCTACATTCGCGATCCAGCCGGTCAGCGCCAGGACCTGGCGCTGGCTGAGAAGTTGTTCGCGGAGATTCTGTTCGAACAGCAGAGTCTCGCTGGCCAGCGAGCGGGTAATTTCGCTCTGTTGGACGCGCTCGGTGTTCTCGAGTTTTTCTTCGCTGAGCCGGAGCACCTGCCGGTGATAGAGCCAGAGAGGGGTAACGGCGACGAGCAAAAGCGCGCCCATGACGATCCAGAGGATTCGCCAGCGGCGGATGGGAGCGCTGTTCAATGGCAGAGAAGGCACAGTTATTTCACTAGGAAAATGCTAGCGGAGAGAATGCGCGCGGGCAACTGGCCGAAAGTACTAGGGTTGGCGAATAAGTGACAGAGGTATTGACCCTTAGGGCAGGTGAGCGGCAGGGCTCCGAGGCCTCAAAAATGGGCGATTAGGCGTCTTTGTCCGCGCCGGCGTCGATGCGCGGCTCGGTGCCGGCGATGAGGCGCTCGACATTTGTTTTGTGCTTCGCGATGACCAAAACAGCGATGAGCAAGGTGCCGAGGTTGACCAGCTCGGGTGGCGCGTGGCCGGGGGCATATAGAAGATAGACAAAGATGGGCAGAGCCGCAGCCGCCGCGATCGATCCGAGCGAGGCATACTTCCAAAAGATGACGACAATCAGCCATAAAACCAGCGCCGCGGCGACCGCTTGCCAGCAAATGGGCAGGAACACGCCGAGCCCGGTGGCTACTCCTTTGCCGCCGTGAAAATTCAGCCAGAACGTGAACATATGGCCGACGACGGCGAAAATCGCGGCGACCATCATCCAGCGGATGTTGCCGTGGGTAAATCGAGCCGGCAGCCAGACGGCAGCGTAGCCCTTTGCGGCGTCAAGGATCAGCGTCAGAATGCCGGCAAATTTGCCGGCGTTGCGGGTGACATTCGCCGCGCCGATATTTCCGCTGCCAATTTCGCGAATGTCGGGACCGCCGAGAATTTTCACGACGAGCAGGCCGAAGGGAATCGAGCCGAGTAGATAGGCGGCGAGCGGGATAAGCCAGGTGTGAGTCACGGCGCGTCCTTGACAAATGAGAAGGTAGACAATTTTTGGTACTCGGAACCGGATGGCTTCAGCACGCTTTCGAAAAGATGAAATTCCGATTCGCGCGCTGCGCCGAAATCATACGACTTCAGGGGCGCGGCTGCACGGACGAGTTTTTGGACGTTGCGCGCGGAATTGAGGCGCGCGAGGGTGACGTGCGGAACGAAGGCACGCGCTTCCGCGGGAACGCCGCAAAGTTCTAACGAGCGGTCGAGGCTCGCCGCCAGCTCGCGGAGATTCGGCGTGGCCTCGATGCCGCACCACATCACCCGCGGGCGAATTTCATCGGGGAAGAAGCCGACGCCCCGAAAGCGCAGCGCAACCCATTCGGGGGAATTGATTTTGGCCAGCACAGCGCGAATCGAATCGAGTTTTTGGACGTCGGTCTCGCCGAGAAATTTTAGCGTAACGTGCAGCGCTGCCGGCCGCGACCAGCGCACCCCATCTGATTCCGGTTTAAGAGTTGCGGCGGTGTTTGCAAGAGCTTCGCGAACGGCGCTGGTGATTTCCAAGGCAACGAACAGACGCATCGGTCAGGCGCGGCCGCTCGCGGGGAAGAGAAAATGGCGACGTATGAGGTCGAGGGCGGATTGGGTGGCGAACGTGCGGATGCGTTCGCGATTGCCCGGATAGCGGTAAGCGCGCTCACGCGGGCCGCGTTCATCAGCGATGCCGATGTGCACCAGGCCCACGGGTTTTTCGGGCGTGCCGCCGCCGGGCCCGGCGATGCCGGTGATGCCGATGCCGAGGGCCGCGCCGGTGCGCCGGCGAATTCCATCGGCGAGCGCAAGGGCGACTTCGGAGCTAACCGCGCCTTTCGTTTCGATCAATTCCTTGGGCACGCCGATGAGCGACGTTTTCAATTCGTTGCTGTAGCAGACGACGCCACCGAGAAAATAGGACGAGCTGCCGCCAAGGTGGGTGAGGCGTTCGGCGAGCATGCCGCCGGTGCAGCTTTCGGCGACGGCGACGGTCGCGTGATTTTCGGTCAGGACCCGGCCCACGACTTCATCCAATGTTTCGCCGTGCATGGAATATAGATGTTCGCCGAGCGCGAGGGCCATGCGCTTAGTGATCTCGTCGAGGATTTGTTCGGCTTTTGCGGCGTCGCGGGACCAGATGCGCGGATGAAGCTGGACCGCGCCTGGCGAAGCGAGAATCGTGGTTTCGGTGTCCGGGTACAGTTCGTAGAGGGGCCTCACACGCGTCTCGACGTCGGATTCGCCCAGGCCGGTGACGCGCAAGTCGCGGGTGAAGAGGCGCTCGTCGCCGGAAATTCGTGCGAGGCGCTGGCGCACCTGGGCTTCGAAAATGGATTTCAGTTCGGAGGGAACGCCTGGAAGCAGAACGACGATGCGGCCGTCGGCTTCGAGCCACAGGCCGGGCGCGGTGCCGTTGGGATTGGGCAGAATCGTCGCGCCTTCGGGGACCATGGCCTGGCGTTTATTGATTTCGGGCATGGCGCGGGCGAAGCGGCGGAAGCGCTCTTCGATTTCGCGGACAATGTTTTCGTCGAGGCGAAGTTTGCGGCCGAGCAGGTCCGCGACCGTAGCGCGAGTTCGATCGTCGTCGGTGGGGCCCAGGCCGCCCGAGGCGACAATGATTTCGGCGCGGCCCAGCGCCTGGCTGAACGTGGAATGCATTTCGGCGGGCGAATCGCCGACGACGGATTTGTAAATCACGCGGATGCCGAGACGATTCAAGGCATCGGTGAGCCAGAGCGAGTTGGTGTCCTGCCGGTACGGCGTGAGAAGTTCGGAACCTACGGCAATGATCTCTGCATTCATCTGTAAATGTTTTACGCGATGAAGCCGGGTCACGCAAGTCGCGGTCAAACCCGCCCGAAAAGCGCAAAACTGGCCCAGCCTTCGTAAATATCGGACCAAGCGTGGGCGAGCATATTGGCGCGGAGGTTGCGCCGCCAGGCCGCCAGCACGCCGTAAAGAATTCCCAGAGCGGCGATGACGATCACCTGCTTCCAGCCCTGGTAGGTATGTGCCAATCCGAAAATTGCGCCTTGCAATACCACGGCCGCCACGATGCTGCCGGTCGCTGCGCGGAATTGGTTCTGCAGGTATCCGCGAAACACCAGCTCTTCACACACGCCCGCCGAAATCGAAAGTGCAATCCACAGGAAAATTTCGAGGAAGCCGCCCGGAACTTGGTATGGCGTCGTTGGCGTTTGAATGCGTTCGACCGCGCGATGCACCAGCCAGGCGGTGAATTCCCAAACCACCCAGAAGGGCAGCGCGATGGCGAGGTCGAGCGCCACCCCGCGCCAGCTGGTCCATCGCCCGCCAGTTAAGTCGCGCAGATTCCCGCCGCGCCAATGCACGCCGGCCCAGGCCCAATACGCAATGCCCCATTCCAGGGCAATCGAGATCAGGTAATTGCGCAACATCGCGTTGTGCGCGGCGGGCGAAATTGCGCCGTGCGCCACTGCGGCGTGCCTGACAAACGCCAGGCGTACGGAGGGTGCGAGGTAGACCAAAAGAATCGTAAGCGTATGCCACGCGGGAGCGATGAGCCGGCGTTCGAGCGATGGCGGAGCAGCGGTTGCGTCCACGAAACCTCACACCGAGTGATTGCTGATGCCACTGCTTATACGTGGACGGACGGCTGATGATTTCAGTTAGCCGTTGAGGGGAAGGCCTTCGACATCCCAGTCGAGGGAATACAGCGCGCTGGTTGTGGTGATCATGGCTCGGCGGGAAGGGAGTAGCGCGAGGCCGACGATGTTGCTGCCGCTGAGCGCGAGTTCCGCTTCGGCTTGCGGGGTGATGCGGATGATACCCCGCTTGCCGGCGAGCGAACCTGCGACATATAGATTGCCGAGGCGATCGAACGCGAGGCCTTGCGGGCGGCCGAGGCCGCGAAAAAATGTACTGACTTCGCCGGCGGGGTTGATGCGGTAGACGCGGTCAAAACTCGAGGTCGTCGGGCCGGTGACGTAGAGTTCGTCCGCGGGGTTGAACGCCAGGTGATAGGCCGCGAGCGACGGTTCAAGAGTGGCGAAGACGAAAATCTCGCGTTCGGGATTGATTTTGAAAATCGTGCCGCTGCGATCGCCGACGTAGAGGTTGCCGGCTTTATCGAAGGCGAGGCCGGTGGCGATGCCCATGCCTTCAATCCACTGCATGGCGCGGCCGTCGGCGGAAACGCGGTGAATCGTGCCGTCGTTGCGGCTGGAAACGTAGAGGAATCCGTCGCGATCGATGGCGAGGCCGGTGGGGTTCATCATTTCGGTGATGAAGGGCTTCACGGCGTTCGCGGAGGTGACTTTGTACAGCGAGACGGGAACTTTCTGGCCGCGCTGGCCACTGAAGGTCACGTAAGTATTGCCTTGCGCATCGACGGCGGGACTCGAAACGGGATGAAGGTTGTCGGCCACTTGCGTGCCGAGCGCGAGCGGGAATGGCGCGCTTTCGGCGGCGCCCATTCTTACGCGGAGCGCGCCGCCTTCGGCGCCATCGGGAACGCGCGCGACGAGAAAATTCTCGCCGGCGAGAACGAGGCTGCCCTGGGCTGTTCCAAATTGCACGAGCGGACGCGCGTGATTGCGCGTGCCGAAGCCGCTGCCGTGGATAGTGAGTTCGCCACCGGGCAGGGCGGCGCGCGGTTTCACGGTGTCAATTTTGGGAGTGCCGTTCAATGCCAACGACGCGTTCCTTGTACCGCGTTCGGATTGTACTATTTTTTGCGGCGCGGCGTGTGCGAGCGGCGCCTACAGGCCGGCGGCGCGAGCGAGCCACAGGCCGATTCCGGCGTAAATTCCGGCGACCCAATCGTCGGCCATGATGCCCCAGCCGCTGGGGAGCGATTCGGCCTGGCGCGCGGGGAAGGGCTTCCAAATATCGAACAACCGAAAAAGTACAAAACCTACAAGCAAATATTTCCAGTTCAGGGCGGACGTGACCGAGATTACTCCAAGCAGAACGCCATTTGCATCGAACGCGCTATGTATCGGTTTCCACCACAGCGGAAGTCCACAGCCGAGCAGCAGCGTCAGGTGTTGCCCCGAGACTTCATCGATTACCACTCGGCCTGGATCTTCGACTCGCCAGAATTTCGCGGCACGATCGGCAGCCCATACGCCGACGGCGGCGACGGTAAAGGTGATTGCAACTTGAATCAAGAGTACCGGGTCCAGCCATCCGGAAGTGGCGGATACGAAAACGCCGGCGTCGCCATGTTTCGCCACGATGTAGACTCCCGAAACCAAAAAGAATGCCCACAGTGGCGCGATAGCGAGCGCAATGCCTGCAAGCGATCCCAACGTTCCAGGAGCTTTCGGGAAGTAACCGAGCCCGCCCGCGGTGGCGATGAAGATCGCCAGGCGCGGCTTTTTCGCAGGACGTTGCGCTGTGGAGCCGCCGGCGTCGGCCGAGGGGCTCGTGTCAGTTTTTGTGTTCATCTTTGTCGGCGTGGTTGTTGCTGCGGTCGAGATCTTCGAAAAGAGTATCGTCGATGGCGGGTTCGCTGATGACATATTTCTCGCTGGCCCAGTTGCCGAGGTC